>ERZ724526.435-NODE-435-length-24396-cov-6.281007_pt1 | contig 24396 bp, 17 predicted proteins | sample MGYA00376059_ERZ724526 | MGnify/ENA primary metagenome ERZ724526 (study PRJEB28724, sample SAMN07190883) | activated sludge metagenome | isolation source: activated sludge of sewage treatment plant in Hong Hong | place: Hong Kong | collected 2016-03-17 ...
AAAAAGGTTTTACATTGATCGAGTTAATGATTGTCGTTGCCATTATTGGTATTTTAGCAGCGGTTGCAGTACCGGCATATCAAAATTACACTTTGAAAGCGCGTTTCTCTGAGGTTGTTACTGCATCTTCACCCTATAAATTAGCTGTAGAAATGTGTGCTCAGAATGGTAGTTGCTCAGCAGCGGGTGCGTTTACAGCAATTACTGTAGCAAATGGTGTGCCTGATGCTGCGGCTATTGCTGCAGGGATACCTGGTATATCAAGTACGGGTAATGTGTTTAATCCGGCAGGAGTAGGATTAGCTGTGGCAGGAGCTGTTGCAACTTTAACTTTTATTCCAAATGCTGTAAATGGTGTGGGAGCTGGTGACACTTATGTTCTTACTGGCACATTACAAGCTGATGGGAAAGTCGCTTGGGTTGTTGGTGGGGGTTGTCGTACTCGCGCAGCTGGAGCAATTTGCTAATCATAGGAATCTCAAATATCTAAAAAATACCCCAGCAATGGGGTATTTTTTTGTCCCTTATTTTTTGGCAAATTTTTAGTTGGCGATCATTTAAAATACATAACGCAAATTAATCCCCCCGCCCCAGTCAGGGCTGCGTTCCGAGGCACCTCTGAGTCCGTAAATGTTGAGTCTAAAGTTATCATTAAGGCGATGGGACACGTAAAGCGTGAAGTCTCTTGAATCTTGCAGTCGAACGGGCGATTGCCCAATATTGAAACTAGTGCCGATGGTGGTATCGGGTGAATACCGGAATGCAATCCCCGCAGCACCATAGAACACATTATGGAAATTTACTCCTGACGGGTTTCCAAGAATTCGATAGCCAAAGCTCGCGCTGAGCATAAACCGTGACATGGATTTGATTAAATCACCTTGTATTGCATAATCAACTTGTCCAGTCCCTAAATTATTGGCTGCACTGGCAGTTGGAGCTTTTATGCGGCCTGTAATGTCAAAAATGATTCCTGTCGGTTCATGATTGAAGACATTGTAAGTCAGTGCAGTAACAACATCACCTAACCCTGAATGATTTGAACGAGATGCATTCGATGGAAAACCGATTCCAACTTGATTGAGTGCGCTTTCAACAAATGGAGACTCATCTGCTTCTGAGCTCCTACTACTAGAGCCTGAGTTATCATCTGAACCTGATCCACCACCACCTGAACCAGAATTGTCGTCTGAACCTGATCCGCCGCCACCAGAGCCGGAATTATCATCATCGGGATCGGAACCACCGCCGCCAGAACCGGAATCATCGTCATCATCGGGATCGGAACCACCGCCGCCAGAACCGGAATCATCGTCATCATCGGGATCGGAACCACCGCCACCAGAGCCGGAATTATCATCATCGGGATCGGAACCACCGTCGCCAGAACCGGAATTGTCGTCATCATCGGGATCGGAACCACCGCCACCGGAACCGGAATTATCGTCGTCATCGGGATCGGAACCACCACCGCCAGAACCGGAATTATCGTCATCATCGGGATCGGAACCACCGCCACCAGAACCGGAATTATCGTCGTCATCGGGATCGGAACCACCGCCGCCGGAACCGGAATTATCGTCATCGGGATCGTCTTCAGTCGTTGAGCAATCACCATCTTCTTCATTACAAACAAAAACCCCCCCACTTCCGCCACCGATGCTTCCACCACCGACTCCAGGGACGATCCCACCATCACCAATCGTAACTCCACCAATACCAGGCCCGAGTACATTGCCTGGGCCCGTTAAATTGAGATAAGGGATGGTTGTTCTGAATGAGAATTTTTTATAATCGTAGCGTGCTGTAAATGGCGCATACCAGATGTCCGTTGCCGATGATCCGCCGTAGTTACCGGTGGTAAAATCCATACCGCCACTTAAGCTGAGTCCATTTGCCGAGATTGGCGAGCAATTCCACAGAAAACAGAGTGCAACGGCTGTTTGTGTCCAAATCGATCGATTAGAAAATCGGGTAATGGTTTGACTCATAGTTATAAATTAGCAGGGGTTAATCTCGAATTCTATCAGGCATCACATCTCTGATATTGTTTAAATCAGTATTTGGGCGTTCGGTTAAATCATCAGAGTCCCTAGGGCGCTCGGGCCGATCCAGAGAATCTCGATCTGAGATCGTTGATTTTTCTGGTTGATCCGAAATTTGTGATTTCTCCATAGGCATTCGCTCAGGAACCATTTGTGAATCAGCGTCTATGGTTTTTGATTCAGATTGTTCGCGGTCTTGTTTCGATAAATCAGAGGGATGATCTAATCTTAGCTTGCTATCTGTTTTTTCTGACGAGTTAGATGGTTTTTCTTCAATGGGCTTTTCCAATTTGTCTTTAGCAATAGTATCTGATGAACTCGTTGAATCCGATTTTCGTGAATCATGACCTGAAGACAGGTTTTTCTGATCACGTTCGGAATCTTCAGATCGAGTTGATTGTGATTGACGGTCAGTCTGATCTCGACCATCTTTTCCAGAGCTGAGAGATTCGTTAGAACGGGATTTATTATCAGAAGCAGCCTCTTGTTTTCCTGAATGATCGGATGATTCACGTTTGCCGTTCTCTTTTCCGCGATCAGATTCACCAGATCGACTCTGGTTAGATTTATCTTCATCGGATTTGTTGTTTGGGCGAGGCCCGGGCTCATTGGTCGAATCCGATTTTTTGTTCCGATTATCGTTTTCCGTTTGATTCCGATCGATTCTTTCTGGTAGCGATGTCGGTGATTCCGGTTTTAATTCTATCCGATCAGCAATAATTCGCTGATCGGGACCTACTCGACCACTGACCTGGACACGTTGATTTAACTTAAGATCTTCTTTGTTATCACCCGTTACCTGCGCTTTGGAGTCAAGTGTGATCGACTGATTGGCGATATTTATTTCTTTACCACGTACGGCATGGACGTAACCCTCGATTACGAGATGATTTACCTGGCCAATCGCTTGCCGTGTTGGTTCAATTTGCATATGCTGTACTTGTAGATGATTGCCATTCCAATGTCCGGCTACCGCAATTTCCATTCCTACTGAAACTTTTGTTGGGAAAGACTTCGCATCATGTTGTATTCGAGCGCCATTGACCTCAAACCCTTTGGCATCGACATGTGTGATATGGCCATTAATTTTGGCATCCGTTGCGGTAGTTGCTGCTTCAATCCGTGACGCAACAATCGCGCCGTTGGCTAAACGGTGTCCGCTTATTTGAGCCCAATCGCCTGGTTTGAAGTTAGAAAGATCACGGGATTCAGTAACTTGTACGACTTGTCCCAACACATGCATTTCTCTAGTCAGTGGATTGATATGGCTGATGGGGCCAACTGCCGCATGAACGACCGCAATATGTTTGGCAGTGACTTCTTGTCCAGAACCTATTGCACGGGTGATGACCACCTGTCCAACGGCAAGCTCACGGGCATTGGAAAGCCGACCGTCCACAGTTACAGGTGTATTATTATCGTAATGAACTTCAACACCATTGACGCAGACGCTGGCAAAACCAGTGATGGTTCCGATGATGCCGGTGCCACCGATACCGCCATCTTCAGCAAGTTTGCTACCCGTGCCACCGATTCCTTTCTCAGGATGACCTGTACCACCGATTCCTCCTCCTGCATAGATTCCAGTGCCACCAACGCCCGATTCGGCTACTTTTGAACCAGTTCCACCAATGCCAGCAGCGGGATTAACCTGAGTTAGACTCGTTTCACAATTGTTTTTGGCAAATACATTCGGAACAGCCAATAGAATCGTGATTACGAGCGTGACTGTATGTAAGAGGAAGTGAAGCCAGGGTTTCATGATTGCGTTATGTTATTTTCAGCTTCCACTAAGCTGCGCGGAAGTGGTTGATCCAATTCATTATTGGATATGGGCGGTGTAACCGGTTCGCTATAGAAATAAATCCCAAAACGCATCCGATACTTAGAATTCTTTTCAAGAATATCTTCCTGTTCCAAGGCCATTGCTTGCTTATTGATTGCTAACAGCGTTTCCATTCCGAGTTTTTCTGATTGCTCCGCTAATTGTTGAATAGAAGATGTACTCAGTGCGTCATAATAAACGCTGCGTTCTAAGTAAGGTTTGGCACCGCCGAGTAGATTGCTAGTAGCTGCTGCTGCGTGGTCATGGAGACTTTCTCCGAAGTAATAAGCTTTTTCATCAAACCCCTGACTCGGTACAAAAGCAGCAGTATTCAGGCAAACGCATTTTTCATCATTGAAATGAACGATGCCGATGCGTAGCCATTCATCCAGCACTACGCGTGAGCGAATATCTTTACTGACACTTGCAACTAGGCCTTCAAAGGAAATTTCTCCTCCTTCTTTGATAAATCGGGGCAAAGGCTTGGGTTGGTTATTTTCATCTAGGAAACGAGCTTCGCTGGTCCAAATGCTCACTAAGCGAGATCCTAAGGAAACATTGGGCGGAATAGCTTCTTCTACTGTTTGGGAGTAATTTCGAAGTCGCTTGATGTCTTTACGATGAATCCCTGTGAGTAAACTTAAGTGACTGTCTGTCGAGGGCTTATTGTTGATTTTATAATCCTTGTCAGCGATTTCTACAAAAATTTCTTTTAGTAACTCAATTAAGTAAGTGAATGTTAACCCTTTGGCTAGCATAAGCTTAATCAGCGGACGCAGCACTTGTTTTAATGCGGATACAAGTGTGGGTGGAATAGTCGACATTGTTATATTTATTGTAATTCTGATTATCGGAAAAGTTTGTATTTCGGTTCGTTGCTAGACAAATATTCGATCCTTGCCAATCAGTTATAGCAGCAATTCTATCATATATGTGGGAAATATTTACATCAATGTGTTGACACAGGAATCGACCCTGCGTATATTATATCAAATCGAGGGAAATATTCACACATATAATTGGATTTACGATAATAATTCTGTTTCGTTAAGTAAAGGCGACTTGGAATCCTGAAACCAAATTTAAGGTACTGAACGTTATCAAACTGAAAAGTAGGGATATAAATAATGGAACGCATCATGATTTATTCGCATGACACTTTCGGGTTGGGCAATATCCGGCGCATGTTATCGATTGCTGAGTTCATTGCGGCTGGGCGCGAAGATTACAGTATTTTGCTCATAACCGGATCACCCATGCTACATGCTTTCCGGATTTCCCAGAAAATCGATTACATTAAATTGCCTTCTCTGCAACGTGATATCGAAGGCAACTATGCTGTCCGCTCATTGGCACTGAGTATGGATGAGATTATTGCCATACGCTCCAACATTATCCTGACCACAGTCGAGGATTATCAGCCAGATATTTTGATTGTCGATAAGAAACCACTCGGAATTTGCGCAGAACTACAGCCTGCCATGGAATACTTAAATCGAGGTGAGAATGCTCGGCATGTTCGAAGATTGTTATTGCTACGCGATATTCTTGATAGTTCTGAAGTCACACGTGAGATTTGGAAGAAAAGAGGATATTACGATGCGATTGAGCAATATTATGATCGAGTTCTGGTCGTTGGCCAGTCAGAAATCTTCGATTTGACCAAAGAGTATGCCTTTCCTCCAGCAGCACAAAAGAAACTTGAGTATTGTGGCTACATCCGTCGTGAAGCGGGACTCAAAGGCCGGCAAGTAGTACGGAGTGAACTCGGCCTCAGCGATCAGCATAAGTTGGTATTTGTGACGCCAGGTGGTGGAAAGGATGGATTTAGACTAATTACCAACTATCTGATGGGGATCGATCGTTATAAAAACGATTCGGTATATTCATTGGTGTTATGTGGTCCAGAGATGCTTGAAGAGCATGTTGTAACCATAAAAGCGCTCGCTCACGGAAAATCCCGATGTTTGATTCAGTCATTCACTGATGACTTAATGAGCTATATGGCGGCAGCTGATGTCGTAGTATCGATGTTTGGCTATAACACGGCGTGCGAAATTTTGACGTTAGGAAAACCTGCTGTCGTCGTGCCTAGAATCCACCCTGTTAAAGAACAGTGGATACGGGCTGAGCGCCTAGCAGAATTAGGTTTGGTTAAAATCATTCACCCGGAGCTTTTAGAAAGTGAGAGTCTTTATCAAGCCATCGATTCATTGTTATTTCAGGGTGAACGATTACGGATACCAGAGCAGCAGATAAACTTGAATGCGCTTCCTGTAATCAAGCAGATCATCGCTGATGAAATTGATATTCAGAATCAGCTTGTCAACCTCTCTACAGGGGTAACTAAGACACTCTCGTGTTTAGATCGCCAACCAATGGAATTTGATCAGCAGCTAGCGGGACAATCCAAGTCCTTGACCCCCGATCTACCTCTGCAATCATCGCAAATTGAAGAGAAAGAATTATGAGTGACCGTTCCAATCAGGTCGACGTCAGTCATCCTAACCGTGTAACTGGCGATTCAGTGCAAGTGAGTACACGTGTTGGCATATTGGTTAGGTGTTACCCTAAACTTTCTGAAACATTTATTTTGGGAGAAATTTTAGGACTAGAAAAAGAAAATATTCCACTCCATATTTTTTCTCTATTTCCGCCAAGCGATCAGCTAGTTAATCCTGCTGTCAATTTTGTCAAAGCATCGGTAACGACGCTGGCAAATGGTGATAGTGCAATGTCAATGCGTATCATCAAAAAACATTTGCAATTTTTTGTATCTCACCCTAAAGCTTATCTATCAATGCTGGCACGTATTTTATTCAGCAATGAATATGGGAAGATCAAAGATTTTTGGTTTGCAGGGAAACTGGCTACTGAGCTGATCAGTCAAAAAATTACACATCTTCACGTACATTTTATTTCTACACCCGCCGCGATTGGACGGATCGCAAGCGACCTTTGCAACATTACTTATAGTATTTCGGCGCACGCCAAAGATATTTATTTGTCTCGTGCTGATGAGTTAGCAAAGAAATTGCATACTGCCGCCTTTACGGTCACATGTACCCAATATAACTGGGTCTATCTTAGATCAAAAACGAATTATCCAGAAAAAATTCATTGCATGTACCATGGTATAAACCTAGCGCCTTTTAATCAGGTACTTGCAGCGAGCAATGATCAGCCTACAGATTTACCGCTTATATTGAGTGTAGGACGTTTACGTGAGAAAAAAGGATTTTCCACATTAATCGCTGCTTGCAAAAAATTAAGCGACTTGGGTCAGCCTTTTGAATGCATTATTGCTGGTTATGGCCCTGAACAAGATAGGTTGCAGCTACAAATCGATACGCTTTCACTCCAAAACCAGGTGAAATTAGTCGGGAAAAAATCACATCCAGAGATTATTCAGTTATACAGTCGGGCAAGGGTATTTACATTACCATGCCGTGTGGCATCAGATGGCGATCGTGATGGAATTCCCAATGTTATGTTAGAAGCAATGGCAATGGGTCTACCCGTGGTTTCAACGATAGTTTCTGGTATCCCAGAAGTGATTACGCACGGAGAAAATGGCTTATTGCTTGAGCCGGATGATGTTGCTGGGTTAGCTGCCGCACTATTGAAGCTAATACGGGATCCAAGCGCGTGTAAGACGTTTGGAATGAAAGGAAGGGCGCTGATCGAGCAGAAGTTTTCTACAAGTAAAAATCTGGAGATACTGATTGGTTTGTTGAAGCAGGCTGATCAAACGCTACAGAAAAGCAGTAATAAGGTGAATGCCAATGCCACAAACTAATCAAGCCCAAATAGCCTATATATTGAAGGGGTTCCCTAGGCTTACTGAAACCTTTATTTCGAACGAAATATACTTGCTAGAGCAATTAGGCACAAAACTTGTCTTGTTTTCTATCAAACCGGGGGAGTTAAACAAACAACATGAGGTCATCCAGAAGATTCAGTCTCCTTTGACTTATTTACCCACAGTCACATCATTATCCGGTAGTTATTTGTTGATCTGGGTACTTAGAAATATAAGACCTTATTTAAAGCACCATGCAAACATGGTATGGATGAGTCCAGGCCGTTACTTTGCTACTTTTCGGAAAGCTTGTGCTTTAGCATGGCAGCACCGGAATGGTTTCTTACGCTTACGCAAAGTATTTATTAAAGAATTTATCCAAGCTGGTTTTATCGCCAATCAAATTCAAAGTCGTCCTAATATTTTGTTGTTGCATGCGCATTTCTGTCATGGCGCAACGACAGTGGCTTGGTTTGTAAGCCAAATGACGGGACTACCTTTTAGCTTTACTGCCCATGCTAAGGATATTTATCAGAAGCAGCTCAATCCCGGGCGACTCTTAGAACAAAAATTAGCAGCCGCTCAATTTGTCACGACATGCACAAAAACCAATCATGACTATTTGACGGCACTGCATGATGAGAATTGCCCTATTCATGCTGTGTACCATGGGATCAATACCAAAAAATTTATTCCACGAACTAATTACCAATTAAGTGTGGGGCAGCCGCTAATTTTAGCTGTAGGGCGTCATGTAGAGAAAAAAGGATTTGTCTATTTAATCGAGGCGTGCGCGAAACTTCATCTGGCAAATATTGATTTTCAATGTTTGATTATCGGGGAGTCCGGTGATCAAACAGACGTGATCAAAACGACAATTCAGAATAAAAAACTAGAATCCCAAGTCGTGCTCAGAAACGCAGTGACTCAAGAAGAACTCCGGGAGCTTTATCAGCAAGCAACGATATTTGCGTTGCCCTGCGTCATTACTAAAGATGGGGATCGAGACGGAATACCTAATGTGATGGCGGAAGCCATGGCGACTGGACTGCCAATCGTTTCTACCCCTATATCGGGTATTCCAGAGCTAGTGGAAGACCAAGTCAACGGTTTACTCGTTCCGCCTAGAGATGTGGAAGGATTAGCCGGCGCACTGAAATTACTGTTAGCTGATGAAATGCTGCGGCATAAGCTAGGAAAAGCGGCACGGCAAACGATTTGTGAGCAGTTTGACGCGACTGTAACCATTCGCTCGTTGCAGCAACTATTTCAACAAGCACTAACTCATTCAAAACAGCATAAGCCGGATAATGAATAGCTCCAGTAAACCTACCTTGATCTGGGATACTTCCTATGATGCACTGAGTCCCGCGCAGCGTTTAAATTATTTTAGTGAAAGGCAGCATATCCATTTTTTTCCTGTGCTGGATAGAGAAATGACCGAGAAGGCCTTTGTTGATGATGTTCTAGACAATCGCTTCAATTTTAATGGAGAGGTCTTTTTATTGACTGATCCAATAGACTGGTTGTGCAACCCAAGTCCAGATATAGAATGGCATATTCTATTACACAAGTTTTATTATGCGCCAGGGCTTGGCAAAGCATGGGTTGAGACCCAAGACAGAAGATATTTAGAAAAATGGGTTGAACTAATAACAAGTTGGATGGAGCAGACTCCAATTGATTTTATTGCTCCTGATGTAACAGGCCGTCGCATTCAAAACTGGATCTACAGTTGGTACTATTTTGTTGCTTCAAATCGGACTGAGCGGATTGATCCACAGTTTCATGACCGGTTTCTTGATTCAATCCAAAAACAGGTCAACTACTTGTGCACTCATCTCGCTCCAGCCCGAAATCACCGAACTATTGCGCTATATTCAATTTTTCTTGCTTCGATTGTTTTCCCTGAAACTACTGATGCAAAGCATTGGCAAGATTTTTCGCTGCGAGAAATATATCAAAATGTGTTGCAAGACTTATTACCTGATGGTGTGCAATGTGAATTGTCGACAGATTATCATCACTTGGTGTTGAAAAACTATCTAGCCATTCGACTGCTGGCAAAACTAAATCAAATTACTATCCAACCAGAGTTTGACGAGCGCTTGAATCGTGCTTTGGATTTTGCGATGTTTGCACATAAACCCGATGGGGAGGTTCCTTCTTTTAGTGATGGCGATGTTAGAAGTTTTGAGGATTGCTTGCTCCAAGGCGCATCGTTGTATCAGAGGGAAGATTTATTATTTGTTGGTACTCGGGGACGGCAAGGGATAGCGCCTTCTCAACGGAATGCTGGTTTTGATGTCAGTGGGTACTATATTCTTAGGAGTGGGTGGGGTCAGGAAAATACTTCCTATCAGGATGAGCGTTACTTAATGATAGATTGCGGTCCCCTTGGGGAAGGTAATCATGGGCATTTTGATGCATTAAGTTTCGAAGCAGCAGCTTTTGGTCACTCACTGATCGTTGATCCCGCACGATATACCTATCACGAGGCAAAAGAGGTTAATTGGCGGGTAAAATTTCGTAGCACAGAGTCGCACAACACGGTGCTAGTCGATGGCAAGAATCAGACCCGATATCTTGCGGGCTTGAAGCGATACAAGATAAAAGGTCCGCAACCAGTTACCCAACTGCATGCATTTCAAACTCAGCGTCGTGTTGATTATTTTCATGGTTCGACACAAAGTTTTGAATACGATGCACTTCATCATCGACAAATTGCATTTATTCAAGGTGAGTACTGGATTATTGTTGATAGCTTGTACAGCGCATCTTGGCACGAATATGAACAACTCTTTCACTTATCCACGCATGCATTCCAGTCTGTTCAAACCATTCAAGATGAGAATTGCTGTCAAGTCATTACACCTAATTTGGTGATTGCTACACCAGCAAACCAGAATCATCAATTAATTGTAGAAACAGGATATGTTTCTAAGCGTTATGGCGAGAAAAAAGAAGCGCCTGTTCTAAGATTCAGAAAGCGCGCAAAAAATACGCGGTTTGTATCGGTGTTATATCCCTTTAAAGACTGTAATCCGGATATTTATGTTTCCATCGTTGAAATGAATGCAGGTAATCACTTTGAAGTGAATTGCCTGGTTTATCAAAAAAGTGGGCTTGGTTTTGCTGATGGTTGTCAATTCCCTAAACCAGAATTGGTTACTGGAGAGCATTTTAGCTGGGATAGAAAGCGCATACACTCAGGAGACTGGATTTGATTATGGCAATGGTTGGACATGAGAATAAAGAACTACCTGCTTCTGATTATTATGATGCTTGTCTTCTGCACATGGCCTCATTGCTTGATGCCGATTTAATGGCCGATGTGTTGAAAGCGCAATTGTTTCCATTTCAACCAGAAACATTTGTGGTTGTCTCATGTAAGCTCGTTCGCGTTAAGTATAAACCGCTTAAAAATTGTCTAGTGGTTTATGATTTTACTGTTGAGCATATATTGACTGGGGAGAAACGACATTTCTACATCACCTGCAGAACCTATGAGTTCCAAGGGTCTAGGCGACGTTTTGATAGAGCGGTAAGGCAGCATGATAGAAACCCATCTGATTTTCCAGCAATATTTCATGTCCCTGAACTAGAAGTCATTGGTTGGGTTTTCCCCTGCGAATCGAAACTATTGAGCTTGCCATTTATAAGTCATGCACATTACCTGAAGCACGTAGTGTTACCACGACTGATTGAGTCCCTGTGCGGTAAAGATTGGCAGATCGTTAAATTTTCAAGTACGGTAATGCACTATGTGCCAGAGCATACCTGCACCATTCGTGTTGAGCTATCGTTGACTAGGAAAGGCCAGAAGCTTACTAAAACAGTATTTGGTAAATGTTACTACAACGAGGCAGGGGAGCAGACTTTCAGCATCATGAGAAAGCTACACGAATCTTCCCTCAACGGAATCACGCCACTTAGCTTCCCCGCACCACTATTTTATGATGCAGAGTTGAAGCTACTTTGGCAAGAAGGTCTAAGTGGCCAGACCCTTCGCGATGCAGCGGCTGGTGTAGAGTCACGCCGGGAGTTATTGCCACAAGCGGCAAGGGCAATCGCATTATTTCATCGTATTCCAGTCGATCATCAGCTTTCGGTGGTCAAGATTACTGACATGCTTACAACGTTGGTTAACCGTATGGAAGTTTTGAGTCATGTAACGCCACTCGATAGACGCAAACTAAACCGGGTTATTTTAACGTTACACCGCACGGTACCTATACTGGCGCCTACGGAGATTGTTACTTTGCATGGGGATGTGCATCCACAGAATTTATTTCTTCAGAACCAATCGGTTGCTTTTATTGATCTCGATAGCGTTGTTGCTGGGCCAGCTTACCATGACGTTGCAAGCTGGCTTTGTGGGATGCTTTACTGGGGTGCGATGCAGCATAGATCTCTGCAAACGCTGCTGCCGGAGTTAGGTTTTTTTGTAACGAACTATAACCAGTATGCACCATTTCGAGTTGATGAGCAGGATCTGAGCTGGTTTATTGCGATGGCACTTATTAATGAGCGGATTTTTCGGTGTGTAACACGATTTAAGTCTGGCCGGTTACAAATAATCAATGAACTTCTAGACTGGGCTGAACAATTTGCATGTGGTCAGCAGCGAATCGCAATATGAAAAAGAATGATCACGCTCAGCCTAGTTTGAAAAGAATATTTCAAATTTTTCTACCCATGTTATGGGAGTATAGAAAAGCCCTATTCATCGCATACTTATGGAGTTTCATCGCAGTTGCCGCGATTATTCTATCCCCCTGGCCGTTAAAATTTGTTATTGATTATGTGCTCATCGATAAGGCGTTACCTGATTGGTTAACTGATTTAACGCTAGGATTATCTCCTGTCGCACAAGTATTGCTACTTGCGTTAGTGCTCGCGCTTATATCAGCGATCGGTGCTTTTGCATCTGCAACAGAAAAGAACCGAAATGCAAAAATACGTGAACAACTTGATCTAGGTGTTCGTGAACGATTACTCAATCATATTCAAAGCGTTCCCGCCATTCTGTTTGATAATCAGAAAAGTGGGGAGCTCGTTCTTCGGTTAGTAGATGATGGTCAGAAAGTTGTCAGATTATTGACTAAAACAACGCCTGTCATTTTTCGCTACCTTACGACAACACTATTTGCTTTTGTGGCGATGTGTATGGTTTCGCCATTTCTAGGAATACTAGGGGGACTCATTGTCTTAATGTTGTCGATATTGGTCAGGCGATATGCAGGGCCACTTCAGGAAGCGTCGCGTTTTAAACGTAAGACTGAAGGGGACGTGTCCGCATTAGCTCAAGAGATAATTAAAGGGCTAGCAAATACACAAGCTCATGGTATGGAACATGAAGTCAGTCAGCGATTTCAAAGTAAAACGCGGATCAGTAAGCGTGCTGGCGTCGAAGAGACACGTGTTGCCGTATTGATGGAGCTCAGTATGCAGTTGGCCAATGGGCTAGCAGTTTCCCTCGTCATTGGAGGAGGTGGATATTTGGTGCTCCAGGATCAACTTTCACTTGGCAGTTTGACAGTATGTTTGGCTTACATGACACAATTATTAAAGCCAGTGGAAAAAATTAATGAGCTGGCTGCCACTGTTTCTCGTGCCTTGGTTCGTGGAGAGTACCTGATTCATCTGTTTGATCAATTTTCACCAATACCAGATCGTCCTAATGCGACTTATCTCTTGCAGCCTAAAGGGATAATTCGCCTAGAGGATGTTGGTTATGCCTATTCATCGCGAGATAATAACCAATCGCATCCTGTTTTGCAGCATGTAAATCTTGTATTAGAGCCGAATAAACTCGTTGTATTGGTTGGGCCCAGTGGTAGTGGGAAAAGTACATTACTGAAGTTATTACTTCGTATGATGGATCCGACTGAAGGTACTTTGCTTTTCGATGGAGTTCCTTACCAGAATATCCAGCTTAAACATTTGCGGCAGCAGTTTGCTGTCATGATGCAGCGCAATCATGTTTTTTCTGGAACATTGCGAACCCATTTTTTCATTCCAGGGCAGGATATCGACGATCAGAAAATCTGGAATGCCCTAGAGTTAGTTGCTATGGCGGACTATGTTAAGCAGCTACCACAAGAGTTAGACTCCCCGCTTAAAGAGGATGGGCTTAATCTGTCGGGTGGGCAGCGCGCTAGGCTCGATTTAGCGCGTACTTTCTTACTCGACAGGCCAGTGTTATTGCTCGATGAACCGCTTGCCAATGTTGATCCAGAGTCCAGTCAAATTATTATGAGCGCGTTGGATCGTATTCGAGTCGGTCGCAGTTGTCTTGTTGCAACGCACCAGATGGAAATGGCTAAACGTGCAGATCAAATTGTCCAGCTGAAGAACGGCAAATTGTTGGTTGGTGGTTTCGCATGACTCTGCTTTCTTTAATTTAAGAAACTTAATGTGAAAAAACCAAGGTTGCTATTTTATTGCCAGCATTCCATGGGAATGGGACACTTAGTTCGTTCTTTCAGACTTGCTGAAGTATTGGTAGACGCCTTTGATGTTGTTTTTCTCAATGGAGGCCCGATTCCATCGGGTATTAGCCCCCCTGTCGATATAACATTGATAAACCTTCCCGCATTGGGAATGTCTGAGCAGGATCATTTGTTGTTCAGCCACGATACGCGTTATAGCGTAGATGAGGCAAAATCGATTCGGCAGAAAATGGTTCTGCAAGCGTTCGATCATTATCAACCGGAGGTAATTCTAATTGAGCTATTTCCTTTTGGGCGAAAGAAATTTGCGGACGAATTGATTCCTTTGCTATCGAATGCCCACCAAAAGAATCCGAAACCACTGGTGTTGTCTAGCCTGCGTGATATCTTGGTACAGAAGCGTGCTGACCAGCATCGATTTGAAAACCAAGTCAGCCAAACTTTGAATCGTTACTTTCATGCAGTTCTACTTCATTGCGACCCTGCTTTTGCCACGTTAAGCGAATACTTCAAACCTACGATCGCACTCCAGGTCCCTGTTTTTAATACGGGTTTCGTCGCTCCTCCTGTGGCTGATCTGGGTTACTCGCACAATCCTGGAATTATTGTTTCTGCCGGAGGAGGTATTGTAGGAGGAGAGTTATATCGAACTGCAATTCATGCACAGAAACTAATTTGGAAAGAAATTGCAATTCCAATGACGCTGGTTGCTGGGCCATTTCTTCCTGAGGAGGAATGGCAGCATCTCGTGAGAATTGGACACGATGTTGGTGGGCTAACGCTTCACCGAACGGTATCAGGGTTGATGTCGTTGCTATCTCCCCGCAATATTTCAGTCAGCCAGTGTGGCTATAACACGGCGATGGAGCTACTCCAATCTGGTGTGAAAGCATTAGTGGTTCCATTTTGTACCGCCCATGAAGATGAACAAATGAGTCGTGCGCAGAAGCTGATGAGTGCGGGAGCTGTTAAGCTGCTTCACCCGGCCCTGATGACCGACAAAACACTTGCTGGAGCTATCTTGGAGTTGCGGCAAGCGGAAAAATTTCAGAGTAAGCCCCTTAATACCCAGGGGGCACTAAATACGCTTGAGATTATTCTCAAGCTGAGACGAACAGGATATGGGGGCGAAGTACAATGAATCAGACATGGCTGCTTCCACTACAACAAGCGCTGGAGCGATTGGATCGATCGGTTACTTTCTTTTATCGTGATGATGATGCGGGTTGGGACACTCCGGCATTATTGAGATTACTTGATCTATTTGATGATCTGCAGTTGCCTATTGATCTCGCGGTAATCCCTAAAGCGATAACTCCTGAGCTGGCAGCAATACTTAATACCAGGCTTGTGCAATGCCATAATCTTATTGGATTACATCAACATGGCTATGCGCATGTCAATCATCAAACGGTAGGCAGAAAATGTGAATTTGGCGAAATGCGGCAATTTGACCAGCAGCTGCATGACATCGTAGCAGGTAAAGAAATCTTGCATGATTATTTTGGTAATCGTATCGATCCCATTTTTACACCACCTTGGAATCGCTGTAGTCAAACGACCCTGGATGTGCTCAATACATTACCATTTACAGTTTTGTCTCGAGCAGAAAAAGCCACTCCGTTTTCCCTTAATCAGATGGTTGAAATATCGATTCATATCGATTGGCTAAAGCGAACCCATGGGGAACGTTGGAGTCGTGAGCAAGTTATAAGACTGATCGCAGAAAAAATTTTAATGAATTCAAGCATTGGAATCATGCTGCATCACCAGGAAATGGATCAAGAAGATTTAATCGCCTTTAAGCAATTTGCTCGGTTGATAGAGCGACATCCCAATATTCGGCACAAGCGGATGCGTGACTTGACTGACCAGATAGAATCCGCAATGAGATGAGTAGATTGTATTTTGGTCTCGGGCTGAAAGTGGGCACCGTGCTATCCCTATTTGATCGACTAATCCATGAGAACCGATGAATCATCGCATTTGTCTTCAGGTAAACGGATTGCTCTGTATCCAGGAGCATTTCGTCCGCCCCATGCAGCACATATGCATGCAGTTCAATATCTGGCGAATCATCCAGATATTGATGAAGTCGTAATTATCATTTCTGGGAGGTTCCGGCATATACCCGGCACTGATTTAGCGCTAGGTCCTGAGGTAGCAGAAGCGATCTGGCAGATTTATCTTGAAGGGTTAACCAATGTGCGAGTCGTAATTGCTAGCCAGACTGCTGTCAGTTATGCGCTCGATTATTTTGATAAGGTATTGCCAGATCAGACCTTACTTTTTTGTATAGGAGAAGCGGACCTTCAATCTGGCGATTCGCGATTTTATCAAATCCATCAGCGAGCAAAGGAAACAGGTATCTCTGCATCGATCATCATGGTGCCCACGGGAGATTTGAAGATTCGTTCTACAGCCTTGCGTGCATCTCTAGTAGATGTTGAGAATGGGAGTCAGATATTCATGGATTGCCTGCCTAATCAACTGAATCTTGCTCAACGGATGCAAGTTTGGGCGATTTGCCAAAATGGCTGGAAAACTGTAATTGAAGTTACACGCGATCGTATACAGAAAGTATTATCCTATTCCATGCAAGTCAGGCTGGCTACTCAATTGCTTCCAGGAAAGAATCGACTGGATCCAGTATTCTTTACCCAAACAGAGCAAGGTGAACATTGGGTTATTAAGTTTGCAGGTAGTTCGCTTGAGGTAGAAAACAATGCCCAAACTGATCGACCAAAATCGCGCAATAGATTGAGCGTGGAAAGGCTCGCGCTGAAATGGTTGAATCATCATTTTCGATCAGGCATCAAATTTCCAGAAACGCTCTTTTGGATGAAGAAAGAAAAAATGCTGATAATGACTCGATTGGGGTTTACAGGTCATTCACTTGCACATCGATTGTCTGAAGGGTATTTTGATCGATGGGTATTAAATCAGGTCAATGCGTTTCTTGCTGATAATTATCACGCAGATTCTCCTGCTGAGGCATTTTGGGGAGACCAGTCTGACGATAAGTATCAATGGCAGCAAATTCTGGAAGAGCACCTAAAAAGCGCCCGAAGTCATTTTTTTAATAATGATTTCGATCAGTATCTCAGACAGCTAAAGATTAAGAGTCTTGCAGCGACGCGTCATCAACTAGTGCATTTAGATCTTCAGCCAAAGCATATCTTATTGAGCGATAATGAAATTGCGATTGTTGATTGGGAATCGAGCAGTACATACGGCGATCCTGCTTTTGATTTGGGGAAACTACTCGGTCATTTTTTGTTTTATGCAATTCAGGCACAACAGACAGAATCAATCGTGTGTCTGATAGAGGAAGTCGTGTTGACGTTTCAGTCACGCACAATCGGTACTTGCGATCATGATTTTATTTCGAGAGTCTATGGCTTTATTGGGAGTACATTGCTTTCATTAGGCCAGAATATAAAAGAAAGCCAATTTAAGCAGTTGACAGCGTGTGTTAGAAAAATCGAATTTACTTACTATTCAAATTAGAAAATCTCCAGAAGAGTTGTGTCGGCTTAAGTAAAAATTTCAAATCATGCAGGGGTATAGTCTTCGTGGGTAGCCAAATTTAGAGCATGTTGGGTTGACAAATAATTTGACAACTCTTTACCCAATTCTGGGTGTTTGAGTGCAAGCGCAATGGTTGCTTTGAGGTAGCCTAATTTGCTTCCGCAGTCATGGCGGGTACCTGCAAATTGATAAGCAAGAACACTTTCTTCTAGGCGTAAAGATGCGATTGCATCTGTTAGTTGGATTTCTCCTATGGCGCCAGGCGTTATCTTCTCCAAGTGCCTGAAGATCCTGGGGTTAAGTATATACCGCCCAACAATGCCCAGAGTTGAAGGCGCGTTATGGGGTTCGGGTTTCTCAATCATATTGGTAATTTTATGGAGATTTTTCGGACCCAAATCACATTCTACAATGCCATATTCATTAGTTTTATGTGGATCTACGTTTTGTATTCCGAGAATTGAGTAAGGATTATTGGCATAAATTTCTACCATTTGTTGCATAACTGGTTTTTCTGCATCGATTAGATCATCAGCAAGTAGAACAGCAAATGGTTCATTACAAATGATCGGGCGCGCACATAAGATGGCATGGCCCAGTCCTAACGCTTCCGCTTGTCGGATATAGATACAGCTAATATGTTTGGGCAAGATACTGCGCAATTCGGCTAGGGTTTCCTGTTTACCCCTTAACTCAAGCGCTGACTCAAGTTCATAGGCTTTATCAAAGTGATCTTCGATTGAACGCTTATTTCGTCCTGTGATGAAGATCATTTCGGTAATTCCCGCAGATACAGCTTCTTCAACCGCATATTGAATTAATGGTTTATCGATAACCGGCATCATTTCCTTGGGACTCGCTTTAGTCGCTGGTAGAAAACGTGTGCCCATGCCTGCAACTGGAAAGACAGCTTTAGTTATTTTCTTGATCATGACGGTCTCCTGCTTTGGGTGATTGAGATAAATGACTCATTTGATTTACTCGTTTGACTAGTCATTCTAGTTTTGATGGGTGTACCCATAATATTTCCTGAACCAATCGATGAATTGCTTAATTCCATCAGATAGCGAAGTTTTCGGCTCAAAACCGACTGCTTTTTTTAAATCTGCCACAGAAGCATAGGTAGCTTCAACGTCTCCTGGTTGCATGGGTAATAAATGCTTGATCGCTTTTTTACCGATCACTGTTTCGAGTTCTCCAATAAAATCATCTAATAGAATAGGTGTATGGCTACCGATGTTATATATCGCATAAGGAGCGTCGCTACGAGCTGGGTTGGGATTGATTCGGGAATATAGCGGATCAGCTGTGGCTGGTTTCTTTAGGATGCGTATTACGCCCTCTACAATGTCGTCGATGTAAGTAAAATCGCGCTGCATTTTCCCATGATTGAATACATCAATAGGCTTCTCTTGAAAAATTGCATGAGCAAACAGACTTGGTGACATATCTGGCCTACCCCATGGGCCATAAACAGTAAAGAATCGAAGTCCCGTAGTGGGAATTCCAAATAAATGACTATAGGTGTGAGCCATTAATTCATTCGATTTTTTAGTGGCAGCATACAGGCTAGCTGGATGATCAACGTTATCGGTGACGCTAAATGGCATTTTAGTGTTAATACCATAAACACTGGAGCTGCTCGCATACACAAGATGACTGACTGGATGATGGCGACAACCTTCCAGGATATTCATGAATCCCATTATATTGCTGTTAATATAAGCATAGGGATTCTTGAGTGAATAACGAACCCCAGCCTGGGCAGCGAGGTTGATGACTAGCTGAAATTTTTCTTCATTAAAAATTTTCTCCATTGCGATTTTGTCTGCGATATCAAGCGCGATGAAGCGGAAATTTTTAAAAGCTTGTAGTTGCTTAAGGCGATCTTCCTTGAGCTTGATATCATAGTAATCATTAAGATTATCAAGACCGATCACATCGAATTGATCTTCTAAGAGTTTTTTGGTGACATGCATACCGATAAATCCAGCAGCACCCGTGACAAGTGTTTTCATCGTTTTAAGGGCTAATTTCTACCGATCGAATAGTATTCTATTCCTTCAACACGGACCGCCTCTGGGTCGTACATATTTCTCCCATCGAAAATGATGGGTTGTTTGAGTTTGTTTTTGATCAATGAGAAATCTGGTGTACGGAATGCTTTCCATTCTGTAACAATCGCGAGGGCATCGGCATTTTCTAGTGCCGAATACGGTGTATCGGCGAGTTGTAAACGTGGATTGTTACCAAAAATTCGTTTAGCTTGCTCCATGGCAGCAGGATCATATGCAACTACAGTCGCGTTATGTGACCACAACCCTTCTATCAAAATACGACTTGGTGCTTCTCGCATATCATCTGTATCCGGTTTAAATGCGAGTCCCCAAATTGCAATTCTTTTACCATTTAGGTTGCCATTAAATTTTGTAACGATCTTTTCTAACAAAACCTTTTTTTGACGGTTGTTAGTTAATTCAACTGCCCCAAGAATTTTCAATTCGTGATCTTGCTCTTTAGCGATATGTTGTAATGCTTGTACATCCTTGGGGAAGCAGGATCCACCATAACCACAACCCGCATAAAGAAAATGATGTCCAATGCGTGAATCAGAACCGATTCCATGACGAACATGCTCAATATCTGCACCTAATTTTTCTGCAAGTAATGCTAACTCGTTCATGAAGGATATGCGTGTCGCCAGCATTGCATTAGCAGCATACTTGGTTAATTCCGCGGATGCTGTATCCATTAGAACTAGGCGATTATGATTATGATTAAAGGGTGCATACAGGATTTTCATCAGACCAATGGCCTTGCGATCATCTGCGCCAACTACAATGCGTTCTGGTTTCATAAAATCTTCTACCGCATTCCCTTCTTTTAAAAATTCAGGATTCGAAACAACACTGCAATCAATTACTTTTCCTTGGCGATAAAGCGTTTCTGTAATCACTGCTTGTACCTTTTTAGCGGTTCCTACAGGGACAGTTGATTTATCTATGATTAATTTATATTCTTGCATGTGTTCTGCAATAGCGCGTGCTACAGCCATGACATGCTGTAGATCAGCTGATCCATCTTCATCGGGCGGTGTCCCAACAGCGATAAATTGCGCTAAACCGTGTTGAGTGCTTTTTTTTATGTCGGTTGTGAAGGAAAGACGCCCATAAGCTTGATTTCTTTCTACCAGGCTTTCAAGTCCTGGCTCATAGATAGGTATTTTTCCTTCTTGAAGCAGGGCAATTTTTTTTTCATCGATATCAACACACATCACATCATTGCCCATCTCAGCTAGGCAAGCGCCTGTAACTAATCCAACATAGCCTGTACCGATCACGCTGATTTTCATTTTCGTCCCTTATTGTTTGTGTTAATTACTTTGAATTACGAAGGTTGTTAAATATCGAAATACGCTAAAAAAAGAACTGCACATCCAAACGTGTGAAGAATGCTGATCCTCTCTGTTCGCCGTAGGCTGCTCCTGGTAAAAAGTAGCCAGTTCTGGAACGTAACCGAACATTGTTGATGCCACGATAGCCGAGAACCAAATCAAGTTCGTCACCGAGATGGGAATGAATACCATCCGGATTTCGACTGAATGTGATAGGCCCATCTCGAAGGTCTCGAGGCAATCTTGCAAAAGCATGGTCTTGAGCATAGCGGTGATAAACTAGTTCGATAGAAGAACGTTCGGTTGGGCGAATTCCCAGGGCAGCAGTCAAAATGTGCATATTCCGGAGCTCGGGGTTATATAAAACTCCGTAGTAATCAAAGTTGACAACGCCACCAAATCTTCCGCTATTGGCCTGAAAGCCTGTCTGGCGGAAATTATGATCAGTATCATTTTCTGAATTGCTATCGCCGGATCCGTATGCATAGCCAAAGGTGACATAAGGTTTTGCCTGAAATTTTCGAGCAATTGCAGTAACACCAAGATCAATTCCTAATCCGCTGATCTTTTTTGAATCAGCGCTACCTGAAACGAAAGCAGCATCCAACCAGTATTGAATTCTGGGTTTTAATAAATTTGAAAGAAATTCTGATTCACTGGATGCGAGCTTAAACTTTTCATCACCAATGAATCTTATGCCGCTCCACATTGGATTTTCATTTCTAAGTAACCCAGGTTCGATTCTGTCCTGATGCTTGTTACCTAAGATTAGATATCCGCTTATGAAAGATCTTTCTGTTAAGGCATAATCAAGATTGAAAAGAATATCCATCTGTTCTTTCTTGATTGCAATATTGTCAAAAATTTGTAATGAGTGGTTGGTAACCAAAACTGGTGTGGAGATGGCTGTAAATAAATCGAATGGTCCACTTTTAGTTGATAAACGTGCGGCATCCATTCGATCAGTAAAATACCACCGCCGTAAATCAAAAAACTGTTGTCTACCTAAAGTTAGATCAATTGGGATGGTTTCCAAAATGGGCGCTGTCAGAAAAAACTCACGTACTTGCAGTTCGAAGAAATTGCTTGGTTGAGTATCGTCTTGTAGTTTTATGCTATCCCGTAGACGAAATTCAGTGAATAAAGAATAGCCTTTTGGAAAATCAAAAATTGTATTGAGATCAACTAATGGTCTAAATCTAAATTGATCTACCGCATCATTTTCCCGAAATGAGAGGTTATTTTCGAAAGAAAAATCAAGCAGTGTGGCAGCGCCTGTGAAACTAATGTCTGTATTTCCGTATTGAAAGTGCCTTGTTGCTTTAGGTCTCAATCGTTCATCATCTCCTCCAAGCCCCATTGCTCTTGAATCAACATCGTCAATGACGGTGTTTTGCCTCCCCCGCCTGATTTGATCATTAGAGAAAGACTCACAACTGATTGACATAATAGTTATACATAGAATTTGACAAACCAAACATGTCGCAGATATGTGAAAACGGTCTATATATCTTCTTAATGTTTTGGTATTCATGAGTTTGCATGGGCGATATTTTGTCCGGTCGTAAGAAGATCGATTTGTAAGGTCCTAGCAATTTAATTGAAATGGCTAAATATAGATTTCATACCGCATGGTTCTTTTTATTGAGTTTGAAACTCATAAACGAGTGATTATTTCCCTCGATCTAAATTTAATATACGTGGGTTAATTTCCCGTGTCAAATAAATTTAGATGAGTAACTGCAAATCAAATGAGAGAAAATTTGGAAGCGCTAAACTAAATAGAGTCAGGCGCTAGTAAGCCTGATTGTTGGTCGGTAGAAAAAATTGAATGTTATCGATAAATAAAAATATCCGATTCCTTAGGCGCTCTTTATGGCCCATGTCCAAGGAGTAAGATAGTGCTTGTTTACTTTTTCACTAGCCTTCGGTGTATATCAATGGTAATTACCTCAACCTGAATAAAAGGAACAAAATAACTCTTGCTTCTTAATAACTTCCTGAGCTCCTCAGAAGCTGTTCACAGTTCTTTTTTTAACCAATAGCATCAAATAATATTTATTGTTGCAGTACGCTCGGTAATAGAAATAAGCGTTTACGATGCGCTTTTTGCGTATGACGCTTTGGGTAAGCTTGCACAAGTTTTATCTAGCGCTAATAAATAAAATAAAACTGAACATATAAGCCGGAGTAAATTTTTATTACATCAATAAAAAAATAGTTGACGTGTAAAATTTTCACACATATAATTTTTCTCATGCGTGAAAAAATTCCATGCATTTCGGTAGGTAATTTAATAATGCTTCATTTCTAATTAATTAACTTTAGGAGAAAAACATGAGCTCACGTGATGATGACAATAGCAGCGGTCGTGGCAGTGATGATGGGATCAATCATGATATCAATGACGATCATGGTAGAGGACGTGGTAGTGATGATGGCGTTAACCATGATATTAACGATGATCATGGCGGGCGGCGCAATGATGACAGAAGTAGCGATGACAACTCTTCTGGGAGTATCAATGTTTCTGGAAATCATAAAGCTTTCAAGTTTGAAATTGTAAATGGCCAAGTAACCGCAGTTTATGAAGTGAAAGAAGGGGAATTAAAATCTAAATCACTGACGGATGGTGGAAGAAAGAGCTATACCGTCGATGGTAATGATGTTATTCGTACTGAAATTAAACCATTTGGAACAGAGATTACCCGGTATTCAGACGATAATGGAGATGGAATCTATTTACGTACTTCTGAGCAATGGCAGGTTTCTTCTAATTCCAATGGAGTCACGCCTAAATTTACTGACATCATTCATTTTTCGCATACCAGCGGTGATGATCGCATTGCAGTGAGAAGTGGAGAAGATTGTCGCGGTGGGAATGGAGCGGATGATTTCGTTGTGCGTGAAGCAGCACATTTACATATCAGTGATTTTAGCTCACGTGAAGGTGATTTGCTTATTTTTGATACGGGATTAGGATTAACATCCAGAGATCAGTTAGCGAGTTATGTTACTGATACGCATCATGATGGTCAAAATTTCATCGTCAATTTTGGCTCAGATGTGTCCATTACCTTAGTAGGTGTTCAGGCTGACCAAATTAGCTGGAATGATGTGAGTGTTTTAAGTTAAACATCGTAAATGGCGATTGTGAGGAGATAATAATTTCTTCACAATCAGTAAATCAAAATAGTAAGGGGGGATTTTTGATGCTATATCGACGCAATAAAGCGATGCAATCCATGGCTTATGGCATAGTGAGTTTGTTCTGTTTGGTATTGTTGACTGGAAGCGTTCTAGCAAAGGATAACGAAGTCAGTTTTGCATTAACTGACAATGCT
>ERZ724526.436-NODE-436-length-24365-cov-5.254381_pt1 | contig 24365 bp, 15 predicted proteins | sample MGYA00376059_ERZ724526 | MGnify/ENA primary metagenome ERZ724526 (study PRJEB28724, sample SAMN07190883) | activated sludge metagenome | isolation source: activated sludge of sewage treatment plant in Hong Hong | place: Hong Kong | collected 2016-03-17 ...
GAGCCGGGTTACATTTTCACAAACCGCTCCACCTCTTTACGGTTATTTCCCTCCATCACCACAAGCAGGTAAATACCCTGTTGAAGACCGGAAATGTCGATGGTCTGGCTCTCCTGGGTCAACGATTCGCGCAACATCACCCGCCCGGCCACATCCGTCACCATGATCCTGCTATCCGGCTGAATGTCGCCGGTGTATTGCAGGTTGAGCAGGTCGGACGCGGGGTTGGGATAAATCCGGATGAAATGAACGGCAGGCGCCTGCAACACCCCCGCGCTTTCCGCTTCGACCTGGTCCTGCAGGAAACCGGGGGTTGTCAGCAATTTCGGGCTGGAATAGCCTGAACAACTGGCTTTTACCCGCCAATGGTACGAGGTGGAAGGCTGCAAGCCGCTGATCGTTACCTGCGTGACGGGGATGGTGCCAAGGGTGTACCAGGTATTCGACGAGGCGTATTTGATCTGCAAGGTATAATTGCTGGCGCCGCTGACGGCAGACCAGGATATGCCGGCCGTTTTGGCGGTGATGCTGAGATTGGTCAGGTTGGCCGGAGGATTGCAGGTGGTCCCGCCTCCGTTCGAATTGCTGAGCGTAACGAAAGTTGCCGTGCCCGAATAGCTCGAGCAGTTGGCTTTCACCCGCCAGTTATAGGTGCTTGCAGCGTTCAGGCTATTGATCGTATAGGAAGTGGACACGGTTGTTCCCGCTGTGGACCAGGAAGTTACACTGCTCCGTTTGTACTGCACGGTATAACTGGTGGCGCCGCTGACGGCACTCCAGTTCAGTTTTGCAGAGGAAGCGGTAATATTGGTGTTGGACAAACCCGAAGGGGCCGGACACACCCCTCCGTTGCCGTTGCCGTTGGAAGAAGTAGTAAAGGAAGCGGCAGGCGAGTAATTGGAGCAATCCGTTTTTACCTGCCAGTTGTAGGTGGTATTGGCGGTTAGTCCGGTCAGGTTGTAGGAGGCTGAGGCAGTGTTCCCGGCGGTGATCCAGGAGGAAGCGGCTGCTGTTTTGTACTGCACGGTGTAGGTGGTGGCGCCGGCGACAATTCCCCACGACAACGTCGCGGAAGAGGTGGTGATGTTACCGGCATTCAGCCCGACCGGCGCCACGCCTGAGGCGGAGAGGCAGGTGGCCGCCTGTACCTTGTCGCGGATGCGGTTGCCGGGCAATGTGCCGAAGCCGTTGTTGAAATTGATGCCATAGTTCGTCAGGTGGCAGTAACTCATGATCGTGCCGCCGTTGGAAGGCGCCGGTCCGGGCGAACAGCCGCCTTCTGTGGGATAGCAGTTGTCGATAGCGCCGCCGGGCCAGTTGCACGACTGGGTGTGCCACGAGCCCAGGTTGTGCCCCAGTTCGTGTGTGACCACCTCCACCGTCCAGGAAAAAACCGGCACATTCTGGTAGGAAGTATTGATGGCACTCACCCCATGCGCATAGTTTTTGAAACAAATGACATCGAGGTAGGCGATGCCGCCACCGAGGTTGCGGGTGGAGAGGAAATGCGCGAGGTTGCCGGTAAAATTGGTGCCCCGCGTGGCGCGGAACGCATTTAGCACTGAACTGGTATTGCCGTATGAAGCATAAGGGTCCGATGATGTCCAGACGTATATTTGTGAAATGGCTATACCTACGTTTTCGTTCGCGTAAAGCGTCGCGACCTGATTAAAAAAACCGGTTACATAATTGGTGACATTGGTGACACTGGAGCCTTTGTCCTGGTACATTTTGTAATCGCATTCAAAGTACACCTGGACAGCCTTGCAGTCGGCACTGCGGTCTTCCGTAGCCGTGGGCTCGTTGTCGGGAACAAGCGTTGTCTCATCGCTGAAGCAGGCAAACGGCGATGCTGCTTTCAGGTCCTGCGTTCGGTAGAGGACGTGTTTCCCGGAGCCGTCATCCAGTTTGCCGAGTTGATAGGTACCCGTTTCGTCGCTGAAAAAACCCATGATCTCGCCGTCGAATATACTGATGGCAGCCAGCGATCCGGGATGATCCCGCACAACGCCGCGGTAGTGCAACCCGTTTTCATAAGGGATATTGTCGCGGGCATCGACGCCCAGTGCGCCTACGGTAAATCCCTCGGCAAGAAGATCTGTTTTTACGAGTTCGAGTTCAAATTTACTCCCATAAGTATTTGGAATTGAAAATGTTATGGTCATCGGGGCCGATCGAAGCAGTTGGTCGGTTGCAACCGGATCGGGTTCGAGGATGGTAGCCTGGTCGACTACGGACTGAAGGTCGGATCTTTCCTGCGCAACAGACAGCGTCTGTACCTGCTGAAAACTGCCCGAGAGGCGATAACTTTCCAGCCATTCTGCCACATGACCCGTATTTTGTGCCTGTAAACCGGCAGGAAGCAGCAGCAGCAAAACGGAGGCGACGCCGAAAGAGCGGAGGATGATTAAAGAAAATCTTGTCATAATAATTGCAAAAGATTAGAAAGGTGAAACAATCAGAATTTGGTTGCGGATAATGATATTCAACCTGAATACCCAACTTGTCAAAGAACTGCCTGAAGGCCTTGCGCCGGTGTTGCGCGGTTTGTACTACGGCGATGCATTGTTCGAAACGATACGTGTTTTCGACGGGCGTATGCCATTTATCGAACAGCACTGTTCGCGGCTTTTTCGGGGAATGGAATTGATGGGTTACGTTATTCCGGATGATTGGTGTCCGGATTATTTTCATGCAGAAATACTGCGCACGGCCCCTTCCAATGCCCGCGTCCGGCTGACCGTGTGGCGTTCACCGGGCGGGTTGTATTTTCCGGAAGACAATACGCCTCAATTCCTGATTCAGGCCAGAAGTCTAACAACGGAGGCTTTCCAGTGGTCGTCGGATGGTCTTCGGGTAGGATTATGCACTTCGATTCGCCTCGCTGTATATCGTTTGTCGGGTCTGAAGGCTCCGAATGCGCCGCGCTATGTAGCGGCATCGCAGGAAGCGCGGTCGAGGGGTTGGGATGATGCGGTTATATTGAATGCGCACGAACGGGTTTGCGAGGCGATATCCAGCAATATCTTCTGGATGAACGACGGCGCACTTTTTACGCCGCCGCTGTCTGATGGCTGTGTAACCGGTGTAATGCGGGAATTATTGCTGGCCTTAACAAAACGCGAAGGGTATGCGGTAAGCGAGAAATCCGCTACTTTCGCCGACCTTTTGGCGGCAGATGAGTTGTTTCTGACCAATGCTGTCAGTGGTATTCGCCCGGTAGTGGAATGTGAGGGAAAGGTATACGGATTTCAAAAAACGGCTGGTTTGTTTGACCTGGTGGCCGGCAATATTGCCGCCTTTTGAACCGTGTTTTTGAATGGCCCTTCGGCTTCCGGCACGCCAAATCAATACTCCCGGATACCCAAAATTTTAACATTTGACCGATGTTAAAATTTTGAAGGTGCGGAATACATCACCCAGACCATCCAATATATTCAGTATGTTGCAGAATCGCCAGGCCGCCGTCGGCTTCATTTTTATCACGCTTTTGATCGATGTCATTGGTTTCGGCATCATCATTCCGGTGATGCCGAAACTCATTACACAACTTACCGGCGAAACCCTGAGCCATGCTTCCCAGATCGGCGGATGGCTGATGTTCTCCTATGCATTGATGCAGTTTATCTGCGCACCCATACTCGGCGGACTGAGCGACCGGTACGGGCGGCGGTCGGTGCTGCTGTTCTCGCTGTTCGGCTTTGGCGTCGACTATATCTTTATGGCCCTGGCGCCAACTATCGCCTGGCTGTTTCTCGGTCGTATCCTCGCGGGTATCCTGGGCAGCAGTTTCACCACCGGAGCGGCCTATATCGCTGACGTGAGCACCCCCGAAAAGCGGGCCCAGAACTTTGGCATGATCGGCGCAGCATTCGGGATCGGGTTTATTATCGGCCCCGTGCTGGGCGGTTTGCTCGGGCAGTTCGGGCCGCGTGTGCCCTTTCTCGCCGCAGCCGCGCTGGCGCTGGTCAACTGGCTCTACGGCTTCTTTATTCTGCCGGAATCGCTGGCGCCCGAGAACCGCCGCGCCTTCGACTGGAAACGCGCCAATCCGGTCGGCACACTCATGCAACTGCGCAAATACCCGGTGATCAGCGGACTGATCGCCTCGCTGGTGCTGCTGTACATCGCCTCACATGCCGTCCAGGGCACCTGGTCGTTTTATACCATGGAAAAATTCGGGTGGAATGAAGCGATGGTCGGCTATTCCCTGGGTTTTGTGGGTATTATCAGTGCCATCGTACAGGCGGGACTCATCAGGGTACTCATTCCCTGGATGGGCCAGGAAAGGGGCGTATACGTCGGGTTGGGCTTCTATTGCATCGGATTTATTTTATTTGCCTTCGCCAGCCAGACCTGGATGATGTTCGTATTCTGCATCCCGTATTGCCTGGGAGGGATTGCAGGGCCGTCGCTGCAGGGTATCATATCCACCCAGGTGCCGCCGAACGTACAGGGCGAATTACAGGGTGGCCTGACCAGCCTGGTCAGCGCCACGGCCATTATCGGTCCGCCGCTGATGACCGGATTGTTTTCCTATTTCACCGGCCCGGCAGCGCCGGTTTATTTTCCCGGAGCCGCTATGTTTGCAGGGGCTGTTTTGGCCCTCCTCAGCACACTTCTGGCCTTTCGGACTTTACACTGGAAACCCAGACAATAAACACGAACCACGACATGAGAAAGATACTTGTAGCCAACCGGGGTGAAATTGCCCTTCGAATCATGCGCACCGCCCGCCGTATGGGTATTGGTACCGTAGCGGTCTATTCAGAAGCCGACCGCCGTGCGCCCCACGTGCGCTTTGCCGATGAGGCTGTCCTGCTTGGGCCTGCTCCTTCCGCCCAAAGTTATCTGAAGGGCGAAAAGATTATCGAAATAGCCCGCGAACTGGGCGTCGACGGGATACACCCGGGTTATGGGTTCCTGAGTGAAAATGCAGGGTTTGCCCAAATGGTTGCATATGCCGGGATCACGTTTATCGGGCCGAAACCCCGCAGCATCGATATGATGGGCAACAAACTGGCGGCAAAAGAGGCGGCAAAAAAATTCAATGTGCCTATGGTGCCCGGTATCGAGGAGGCCATTACTGATGTGGGTATGGCCAAAGAAATTGGCCGTCAGGTGGGCTACCCGATCCTGATCAAGGCCTCTGCCGGCGGCGGCGGAAAAGGCATGCGTATCGTGGAACGCGAAGGCGAACTGGAAGAGCAAATGGACCGCGCCATTTCCGAGGCCATCTCCGCCTTCGGCGACGGCGCCGTATTTATTGAAAAATATGTCACCGGACCGCGGCACGTGGAAGTTCAGGTCATGGGCGATATGCACGGCAATATTGTTTACCTTTTTGAGCGGGAATGCTCCATCCAGCGCCGCCACCAGAAGGTTGTGGAAGAAGCGCCCAGCGCCATTCTTACCCCCGAACTGCGCAAGGCAATGGGCGAAGCCGCCGTAAGGGTGGCTCAGGCCTGCGACTATGTCGGCGCCGGAACCGTCGAGTTTTTGGTAGATGAACAGCGCAATTTCTATTTCCTGGAAATGAATACACGCCTGCAGGTGGAACATCCGGTAACCGAAATGATCACCGGGCTCGACCTCGTGGAACTGCAGATCCGTGTAGCCCGGGGAGAGCGCCTGCCCTTTGCGCAGGACGACCTGAAGATACACGGACATGCGCTCGAACTGCGCGTTTATGCCGAAGATCCGATGAACAATTTCCTGCCTTCCGTCGGGACCTTGCTGAAATATCGCATCCCGGAAGGCGACGGAATACGGGTGGACGGCGGCTACGAGGAAGGTATGGAAGTGCCGATCTATTACGATCCGATGCTGTCCAAACTCGTCGTCTGGGGCGCAAACCGGGCCGAGGCCATACAAAAAATGAAAGAGGCCATCGCCGGATACGACGTGGAAGGTGTGGCAACCACTTTGCCTTTCGGACAGTTTGTCCTCGATCACCCGGCCTTTGTGTCCGCCGATTTTGATACGCATTTTGTGCAGCACTATTTTTCTCCGGATAAACTGATCGAGCGGCAACAGGAAGAGGCCCAAGCGGCGGCTTTACTGGCCTTGCGGCTGCACCTGGACCACAAACGCCGGTTGAAGGTGGTGACTCCTGTGTCATCCAACTGGAAGCAGAAAAGGTAGCCGCCTGACTGCTGTTGCAAGTCATTCAGCCCGGAATCCGGGATCATCGCCATTTATTCAACAATGCTTTTACTTGCCCGAAAAAGCGGTATGAAAAAGTTATTGTTGTTCGCGTTATTGTGCTTTCCGGCAATGCCCGGCTTTTCAGGTATATGCTGCGATTCCTTTCCACAGTACACCGTAACGGCGCCGATGGCGGCTCCTGTGCGGACTGACGGATACATTGACTGGCCTTCCCCGAGGTATTTCTGGACGCCTTCGGGTTACAACCTCCGTGCCGGTGAAGGCAACCTCTACATGACCAATGTGTCGTATGGCATAACCGACTTTTTTACAGCCGGCGCCGGCCTGGTACCACTTGTTTTACCCGGTTTTTTTGCCCTCCCCGTTTGGACTTCCGCCAAATTCAGCCTCGGCGATCCGAATGATAAACTTGGCGCACTGGCTACCGGCGGACTCATTGGTATGATACCGGGGCAAAGCAAAGAAACCTACGGTTTAGTGTACGGGTTGGGTACGCTGGGAAGTCGCGAACGCAATGCCACCCTGGGCGTCTTTTACGGTTATTTCGGCGATGCCTGGGGCTCACGACCTGCCATTACCCTGAGCGGTATGACTACTGTTTCAGAAAGGTGGGCGATCATCAGTGATAACGGTTTTGTTTTTGACAAAAACGGCAACACGTACATCCTGTCCTTGGGCGCCCGTATGAACGGGAAAAAACTGGTGACTGATTTTGGACTGGTGCGGTTCATTTCTCCTGAGAACACGGATGTTTCTTTATTCCCCACCTTTAGCCTGTCGTTCCCTTTTGGTTATGACTAAACTCCGGTCGCTACTTTTCCACAAAAACCCGCTCGGACAACGGTTTTTTCCCGCTACCCGAAAGCCTGATGAAATACATGCCGGGAGGGAATGCGGACAGGTCTGCGTCCCAATTCCGCTCCTCTGCCGGGATATTGCTTTGGATGAGTAAAAGGCTGTCGGCACTAAAAACGGAAAGCCTGTCAAAACCGGACTCGCTCCATCGGATGCTGAACATTCCTTTGTTCGGGTTGGGAAAAACCAGCAACGGTTTGTGCATTACGGCAGAGATTTTTGGTGTTGCCGGTTTTTGCCCGCAATCGTCCGTTTCCTGTCCGCAAAAATGCAGTTTTCCGATTTTCACTCGTGGCACACGACTTTTCCCGTAAGCAAATACCTTGTTGAAATACAACCTTTTAACCGGTTCCGTCGGCAGGTTGTTCGTAATGCTCACCCATTGGTTGCAGCCGGTCGGCCTGAATGTCGTCAGGTAAATTTTTTCGTCGGGGGCGTCGCAAGTGCTGTAGTAAATCTCCACGGGGTCCATGCCGGAATGGTGGTAAAAGCGGATGGCATCGGGCAGAAAGGCCTTGTCAAAGGTAAGCGTCACCCCCGGCTGGTTGCAGGTCGACCACAGCTGGTTTTCCGGGTAAAGAAAGCCCGACCCACAGCCTGACATGGCGCTATAGGTATTGCAGCCTATGACTGCCTGTGGATTGCCGGAAATACATGCCGGCCCGGTCGGACAAAAGTTGTTCAGGGCTGATCCCGCATTTTCAACCACCAGTTTGCAAAAATCACTTTGCGTGCCGCCACAATCATCATCCGCTTCCACCCCGAGGCAGGGGTTGGCCACACACGGTGTGCTGTTATTGGTGGAAAAACAGACCACATAAGGCTCCTTTGATACAACGCCATCGGGGTTAACGTAGATCATAAAGGCCAGATAGGCGGTATTCGGCTTCAGGCCTTCCACAAGCAGGCGTTTGTGTGTTGCCGTCAGGTCGGTTGTGTAGGTTTGAACATATCCGCTTCCCAAAAGGTCGGTAAAGCGGTAATCCTGGCAATCGGCAAAATCCGGGAAATAACTTTTTTGGGCATATAACACCTTCCAGTGCCCAGCCGGGTCGACGTTCGTTTCCCAGGCCAGCAGGGCGCTATTGCAATAGGCGGTCACCGTAGGCGCAACGGAAATGGGCGCGTTGACCTGCGGATCATCTGTCTTTTGGCCAAGCCGTACAAAAACCGGCGTTTCCGAAACCGGAATGCTTGTATTGTCGAATACCAACTTTCCCGCCGTGACATCATATCCTTTACGTACGCCCCTTTCGCCGTTATCCTGCATGCTGATGATGGTGAAAGTTTCCAGACTGTTGAAATCGGGCTCGTCAATGGCTGCCAGGATATCGCTTGCCGAAAGCGTCAGTTTCCGGTCGTTCACACCTGCCGATGTGGGCGACCAGATCGCGAGATACCGCTGCCCGTTGTCGCTGCGATAGTAGTAAATGCGCGGGGGCGTTCCGCCGTTGTCGAAAGTGAAACTACCCGCCGCATTCAGATCGCCGGAGAACCGGGTTTCGCCCAGCGTGTTTTTCAGCGTTTGCACAAAGTACCAGGAACGTTTGGGTTTGAGGTCTTTGGTCAGCAGACCGCAGTGGGTGTACAGGTAACCGCCGGGGCTGTACTGGTTGCCTTCACCATAGGCGGCGCCGTCTCTCAAGTCGAACGCGACGGCTTTGTCGAGCGCGATTTTTTTGCCGTTGTATTCGTATTCTGCCGCCGACAGTTCCAGGTACGTACGCACCAGCCACTGGGCCTGGGTAGTGAAATAGGACTGGCTTCCCTGTGCCGTTTTGGCCTTCACGGCTGAGTTGTTGTTGGTGTCGTACCCGAACTCGGAAAGCCAGAACTCCTTGTCAGACAGTTCATTCCTTATCTCCGGATTGGATATTTCGGAAAAAAGCCGCTCGAAGAAGCGTGCGCAGCGTTGCTTCAGTTGACCCTGCTCCGGGCTAAGCCCCGTGTTGTTCAGTCCGTAATAGTCGTAGGTGTTCCACAGCGCGTTGTTGTCGATATATGTACCGCCGGTATTGGCATTGTTGCTCAGGTAATGGTGGATGTTCAGGATGTCGAAGGGTATTTTTTTTACGGCATTCGGGTTGGTTGCCCTCAAACTGTATGCCTTTTCCAGCATTTCCTTCAGCCAGCGTCCCCTGAAATCCGAAATGCCCGCCATAGCTACCTTGATATCCGGGTCAATGTTTTTGATACCCAGGTACGCAGATCCGGATGTTGAAAGGCCGAACGCCGGACTTTTCCCTGCGCCGTCGTAGGCCGCGTGCAGCAGTGCGGCGTATTGTTGGGGCATCATTTGCCACAGTGCATTGGGCTTGTTGCGCAGCGCCGTGTCGTACCACCATTTGTCGGGCTCATTGCCCAACTCCAGGTATCGAACGCTGCCGAGTCCCGAAATGCTTGCCCCCAGCACATCCTTGTCGATTACGGCATTGTTGATCAGTTCACAAAACGGACTGCCGGGTATCGCACAAACATCCGTCTTGCCATACCGGGCCGAAAATATGGAAACCCATCTGGCGTAATCAAAATACGCCTCCGGCGACTCCTGATCGAGCGCTTCGATATTGCCGCAAAGCGGCTTTTGCTCCTGCATCGTGGCATTGTACCATTGCAGACCCCTCATCTCGGGCGCCAGCCATTTCATGCAGGGCGACACCCTGCCGGTTAATCGCCCGTAATAATCATCAAGATCGATAAGCCTGGCTTCGCTGTTGCTGGGGTTGAAACTGAGCAGATTTTGCGGGCAGTTAGGGAGGCCGTCCTGATCGAAGCCGGTGTCGTCGGACCATTCGTGGTACTCCCGAACAAATCCGAATCTGGCGGCGTAGTCCGGCCCGTCGGATGAACGGGTATTGATGCCGATAAAATCTTTCATCAGCGGCCGGGTATTGGCGGCATTCTGTGCGTACAGGGCGTTGTCGCCGGTACAAAACAGACAAAGGACAAACTGGAGGGTGATTAAACGATTCATGCACGGGGGATTGATTAATAGCGGAGGGGATTAAATGGCATGAAGCGTAGGCAGTCCGGGAATTCTAATGCGAGATACTTCTAATACGTGATATGTCGATCGAAAATGGTCAAATTTTGAAAAAAAACAGCCGGCTGACCTCGTGACCCGGTCATTGGGAAGGCGTTGTTTTGCCCATAAACCGGGGATAAAACTTCCGAATGAAGTCAGGTGCAGTCATTTCTTTCGACCGGCATATTGATATATTTGCATCTGCATCCTGCTCATGTTAAACCGTTGGTATGAAAAATATGCTGCTCTGCTTCTGCCTGTTTGCCCCGATGCTGTTGCCCGCTCAAAAGAGCGCTGTCATGGGCGCAAATAAACAAACCGCTGTCTCAATCATCGATGCCCATGCTGCCGATCTGACCCAATTGAGCGATCAGATATGGGGTTTTGCCGAGCTGGCTATGCAGGAGTATCAGTCTGCCAAAGTATTGGCCGATTACGCTGAAAAACAAGGCTTTAAGGTAGAGCGCGGAGTGGCCGAGATACCCACAGCCTTTGTGGCCAGTTACGGCGCCGGCCGGCCCGTCATCGGTGTGATGGGCGAATTTGATGCCTTGCCCGGTCTTTCGCAAAAAGCGCAGCCCATGCGCGCGCCGCAGCAGGAAGGCGCGCCGGGACACGGCTGCGGGCATAATATGTTCGGCCCCGGCAGCCTCGGCGCCGCCATTGCCATTAAGGAATTGATCGAAGCGGGCAAGTTGAAGGGTACCGTGCGCTTTTACGGCACGCCGGCAGAGGAAGACCTGGCGGGCAAGGTGTACATGACACGGGCAGGGCTGTTCGACGACCTGGATGTATGCCTCGACTGGCACCCTTCCGACGAAACGGAAGCCAGCGTACAGAGTACACAGGCTGTTGTTGATTACGATATCGAATTCAGGGGACACTCTGCACATGCCGCCTACGACCCCTGGGACGGCCGAAGCGCCCTTGATGCGATGGAACTCTGCGCGCAGGGCGTTAACTACCTTCGGGAGCATATCAAACCGTCGGTACGCATCCATTATGTATTCAAAAACAGCGGCGATATCCCCAATGTGATCCCTGAATATGCAAGGATGTGGATCTGGGTGCGCGACAGCAAACGCACCGGTGTCGAAGAGGTATGGAAACGCATCGAAAAAATTGCCCAGGGCGCAGCGCTCATGACAGAAACGGAGGTGACCGTAAAACTCAACAACGGGCTCTACGAGCAATTGGTGAACCGCACCGGCGCTGCCGCGCTTCAAAAAAACCTCGAACTGTTGGGCCCGATCCGGTACACCCCGGAAGAAACCGGCTTCGGGAAAAGCCTCCAGGCTGCGCTGGGTTTCCCTCAAACCGGCATGAATGCCAACTGCAACCCGCTCAAAGAAACCAAGCCCGACCCGGACGGCGGCTCGTCCGATGTCGGCGACGTCAGTTGGAATGTGCCGGAGATCAGCCTCACCGTCACGACCGCGCCGGCCCGCACCCCCTGGCATTCCTGGGCGGTAGTAGCCTGCGGCGGCATGTCAATAGGCCACAAAGGCATGCTCCATGCAGCCAAGGCGCTGGCTTTGACCATGGTTGATCTGTTTGAAAACGAGAGCCTTCGAAAGGAAATACGCGCCGAGTTTGAGCAGCGAAAAGGCGATCAGGTGTACAAGGCCATGATCCCCGACGGACCGCCGCCGGTACCTGCGGTGAAGGCCGGAAATTGAGCAATTTCCCGGGAAAAGAAGAAACAGGCTACGGGATATTGAGGCCCGGATTCCATTGTTTTCCCTTCGGAAACAGTGCCTGCACTACTGCCACCATGGTGGTATCTCCAGACTGCTCGACGGCAGCAGCAGGCAGTTGTCGCATTCCTGGTGGTTCACCGGAGGCCACCTGGTATAGTCGTATTGGCAATAGGGTATGGTATTGAGTTTGAATTCATCACCCAGGAGACCGTCCCTGGTGTACACACGCGCTGTATCGATGGCTGAAATTTCAAAATAGCCCAATGCAGGATTCCCCGGATCGGTCAGGTTTTCGACATTGCCGAATACCCGCGCAGGCGGCGCATCGAAAATAGTACCGGTAGGCGAGATTAACTGGTCGATTTTCTTCCAGTATTCGTAGGCATTGCGGCCAATAGTCCGCTGATAAACGATAAAGCAAATGCGGTGCTCGAATGCAAAATCTATTTTTCGTTTGCCGACCCGGTTGTACAGGCTGGTGCCGGGCTGGAATGCACTTAAGTCCGCCAGTTCAATCAACTGATCGCTTATCCGGTTGGTCACGAAGCACTGGAATGAAGGGGGCGGGATCGGGTAATAGTTTTTGAATATCTCGTTGAATATGAATACAACTTCAGCATCCCAGCGCAGGTAACGGCCCGATGCCTGATCCGGAACCGTGGCGTAGGCATAAGCAAAAGCGCGCTGCTCTTTCGAGATGGCGCCGTTGGATTCGTTGGTAATGAACAACTCGCCTTTTACCCCGACACTGTCTATTTTGACCCGAACCGGCATGGTTTCCGGTCGCGAGCGGTAGTGTTCGCCACCCGGCAATTGAATATCCAGGGTATATATTCTTCCGGCCACACCTTGTATGCCCGTTAACTGATAAAAAGACGGTTTCCCGTCCGTCGGGGTGATCTCCTGGAAAGTGTAGGCGTTGCCCTGATCGTCGGAAAGGACGACCTCGGCGCCGGTCACAGCCTCAAAGGCCTGTTTGTTGGAGTCCCCCGGCCGTGTCAGCCTGATCACGTGCGGCCCCGCCCCGTCGGAAAAGCCGCCGCTGACGACCAGAACATTCTCGTCTTCATTAGATCTTAAAAAATCCGTTTCCCGCACACAATTGGCCAAAGCCAGTATGGTTACCACGGTATACAAAGCAGGGATCAGTTTGATTTTCATACTGTGAAATTTTACCACCATTCAGGCTTCTGAAGGGTGCTGTTGGGAAGGAGCAGGCACTCGCAACATTCCGGGCGCCTCGGATTGTTGTTTGGATTGCAGGGTTGCGAGCCGCTGCAATGTTTGGGTATAAAGGCCACGACGTCGGACGGCAGGTCGCCGCGATTGGCAAAAACACGCGTTGTGTCGGAAGCGCCTACTTCGAAAAAACCATAAGCCGGACGTTCTGGGTTGTCGACATTCTCCAGGTTACCTGGAATAAATGCAGGCGGCAGGTCGAATATGGTGCCGGTGGGCTCGACGACCTGCTGCACGCGCTTCCAGTACAGGTAGGCATCTTTCCCGATCGTGCGCTGATATACGCTGAAGCAGTTGCGCAGATCGAATGCAAAATCGATGGCCCGGCGCCCGGTATATACTACCAACGGTGTTCCGGGCAGAAAATCCGCCGGGTTGTCAATGCTCACTACCTGGTTGCTGACATAGTTGGAGATAAAACACTGTTTCGGGGGATCAAACGGGCTTCCGGTGTCAAATTCGTTAAATATAAAGGTGCTTTCACATTCCCAGCGGAAATATCGCTCAGCTGCCTGTGTCGGAATGGTAACATGAGCGTACACCTGGGCAAAGGGTATTTTCACGATAGCACCCTGCGCATTGATGTCTTCTACGAATGCAAAGCGCATTTCCGCAGCGTCCACGGGCAACGGCTCCGGCATCTTTTGTGGTCGGGAGCGGTATTTTTTTCCGTCAGATAATTGAATTTCAAGCGTGTAGGTGCGGCCGGGTACCCCCACTGCACCGGTTAGCAGGTATAATCCCTTTTGGTTGACGGGGTCGCTTTCAGAATAAACATACTGGTGCCCGTCGTCGTCGGAGAGGGTGATGGTTGCGCCGGTAACCGGCTCAAAATCGCGCTTGTCGTAGTTGGTCGGATGCATCAGCCGCAGCCTGAAAGGACCGGCGCCGTTGTAAAACCCGCCGCTGATGACCAGGTCGGATTTCCCAATTTCATCGCTCTTGAAATCTGTCTCGCGTACGCATGTGGCAAACAGCAGTGTGATAACGATGCCATAGAGTAGTTGTAGAGTGTTGATCTTCATAGCCTTGTGTTAATATCCGCAAGTGTTCACCAATAAAAAACCAGATTTGCCGCCGGTATGATCGAACCGATCACAGACAGTTGATATGCCTTGGGCAGTCCTTTCCGGTCTCGCTGAAAGTACACGGAGAACGGATTTTGCCGCGCATATACGTTGTAAACCGACAGGTTGAGGGTCCATTTTAACCCTGTGAGTTTTGATTTGGTCTTATCGATCGTCAGGCCGATATCCAGGCGGTGGTAGTCTGCGATACGCAGGTTGTTCCGATCAGAAAAGTTGGGCACTACTACATTCCCCACCTGATACCCGTTTACGGGTGCGGTCACCGGCCTTCCGGTGCGATAAGTGAAATTGAAAGTCCAGTACAGTGCCGGGTTAATGGCATATTTGGTGAACAGGGTCACCTGGTGCGGCTGGTCGAAGTTGGCCGGAAACCACTCGCCGCGGTTTACCGACAGGGCAGGGTAGGGGGATTCGGCCTGCTGCCGCACCCGCGACCAGGTGTAGGAGAGCCATCCCGTCCAGCGGCCGTTATTTTTCTTGTACAGCCATTCGGAGCCGTAACTGCGCTGTTTCCCTGCAATCAGTTCGGTCTCCAGGTGATCGTTGAGGAGCAGTTCGGCAAAGTCCTTATACGCCGGCACGTCGTTGGTGTTGCGGTAGAACAACTCGAGGGAGGCCTCCCAGCGCTTGTCGCCATCGGTATAAAACCAGCCGGCGCCGTAGCTGTCGCTTACCTGTGGCGGCAGATAACGGTTGGCGGGCTGCCAGGTATCTGTCGGGGTAGCGGCAGTGGTGTTGGAAATCAGGTGCTGGTACTGCCGCAGTTTGTTGTAACTCAGTTTCAGGGAATTCCGGTCGTTGATCCGGACATTGAGGGAGATGCGCGGTTCAGGACCGCTATAAGTCTGGGAGGCCTGGTTCTTGCCGTAAAAAAGGGTGTCGATCACCGTTTCTTCCGAATACGGCACACCTGGTTCATATACGAGCACCTCATGCGGTCCGAGGGTACTGAACCTCGAAAAGCGCAGGCCGGCATACAGCGTGATACGGTCCGATATCTTGAATTCATCGCCGGCAAAAACAGCCCATTCCTCGCCGTTCTCCTGCCTGGCGCTTTTGGGCAGGATACCGGAATCCGGGCCGTAAGGGCGGAGTTCCTGAGGCAGCGCGTTGTTGCGGTTCCATTGAATGCCTGCCTGAATTTCATGACGCGGAATATTTAGCAGGGAGGCTTGCAGGCCTGCAGTATGGAATTCCAGTCCGTTATCGAGTTCAAAGGCATCGGCGCCTTTGGGGAGAAAATAGGTGTTCTGCAGTTTCCCGCTCGCTCCCGTGACACTGGTCAGCAGGGAATTGCCCCAGGTCTGGCGCCAGGAAAAGTTGGCGCCGGATGTTTTCCACTGGTAGCCAAACTGCTGCGCATAGCGGAAATAATCCGCACTTCGATGTATGCCGACGCTCAGGGTGCCGTATTTGCCGGTACGCGCTGATATTTTCCCGTTGATATCGTTGAACCACGCACTGCTTTGTTTCACATCGGGCAACTTGGCGAGTTTCAGCATCCAGTCGGAGTACGACTGACGGGCGCCGACAAGTACGGAAACCTTGTTTTTCCACACAGGCCCTTCCAGCGACACTTTTGCTGCCGCAAACCCTGCCCCTGCCGATCCGTGCCACTCGGTGAAACTGCCGTCGCGCAGGCGGACATCCAGTACCGATGCCACACGACCGCCGAATTGGGCCGGGATATGGCCTTTATACAAGGTCGTGGACCGGACGAGGTCGGGATTGAACACCGAAAAGAAGCCGAGCACGTGCGAGGTGTTGAAAAACGGCAACTCATCCTGCACCACCAGATTCTGATCGATGTTGCCGCCGCGTACATTAAAGCCGGAGGCGCCCTCTCCCACAGTGCTCACGCCGGGGAGGATGAGCAGGCTTTTGACCACGTCGGACTCGCCCATGAACGATGGCAGGTCCTTGATCGTTTGGGTGGATAACAGTTCTACGCCGGTCGCTACAGCCGTTTGTTTGTTGGCCGCTTTGTTGCCCTGTATTTCTACTGCGGCAAGCTCCAGCGCCCGGGACTGCATGGGAATTTCAATTTCGCCGCTCTGGTATGCCTTCAATTGCACTTTTGCCTCGCGATAACCGAGAAAGTTGATGGTGAGCAGGTGCTCTCCCGGCGGCAGTTCAAGTTTGAAACGGCCTTGCCGGTCAGTGGTTGCGCCGCCACTGCCCACCGAATCGAGGTAGATCAGGGCGCTTTGGAGGGGTTCTTTGCTTTGTTCGTCATTAACCAGGCCTTCCACCCGAATCGTTTTGGCGGCAGCGGCCGGCGGTTCACCGGTTTGTCTGACGAGTTCCAGCGGGGTCAGGAAATCGGGCAGTTCAATCTCGTTTTCATCCCATTTTCGGAGCAGGTTGCGCACATAATCGGCATTCATATCTGATTTCCGGCAGATGATAATGCCATTGTCGCGTGCGGCAATGCAGGTGAGGTTGTGCGGCGGGAGAAGGGTCTGGAGCAGGTTGTACAGGTTTCTGCCCTTGCAGTCGTACCCGACCTTGTAATAGGGCAGGATGTCGGGTTCGTAGTAAAAACGGATGGGGTATTTTTTTTCCAGATCGATAAACATCTCGATCATGGTGGCATCACGGTAGTCGCCCGTGATCTCCAGGCTGAATATTTTTTGGCAGAAAGCGCGATCCGGAAAAATAAAAACAAATAAAAAACAGCCAACCGATACGAACCGGCGGAGGTGTGTAGAGACAGCCATGCGGGTAGTACTTGAGTTTTGTTCGTGCCGTGAATATACGTCCGCCTGTACCGAAACACAAAGGAAACTCCCGGGGCTGTGTAATATTGACAAAACTCAAAGTCCATGTCTGCACGTAGAATTTGAAGCCTTGACAATCCGGGGGGAATTCTAATGCGCCTGTTTCCGCGTGGAACAAGCCATATTTCTCATCTTTGCCCTGTTATGCTCGACCAGGTTCCACTCCAACTCAACGACGATTTTAAATACGCGCTCGACGTGCTGGAAAAAACCGGCAGCAGCCTGTTTATCACCGGCAAGGCCGGGACAGGCAAAAGCACACTGCTCCAGTTGTTCCGCAATACCACCAGGAAAAAAACGGCCGTACTGGCCCCGACAGGTGTAGCGGCGCTCAATGTACAGGGGCAGACGATCCATTCTTTTTTCGGCTTCCCGCCGCGCATCATTACCCCGCAGGAGGCCTCGCGCCGGGTAACCCGAAAAGACCTCCTGAGGCTTTATAAAAACCTACAGGTACTCATTATTGACGAAATATCGATGGTGCGCGCCGATATGCTCGACGGTATCGACCGTTTCCTGCGCATGAACCGGGAAAACCACCTGCCTTTTGGCGGCGTACAAGTGGTGTTTTTTGGCGACTTGTTTCAACTGCCGCCTGTCGTGACGAGAGATCCGGTCGAAGCGGCCTACTTCGAGGACTACTATGAAAGCCCCTATTTTTTCTCGGCAAAAGTGTTCCAGGAGGCTGAACTCCAGCTCGACATGCTCGAACTGCGCAAGGTTTACCGCCAGGAATCGCGGCACTTTCTGCGCCTGCTGGAAGCTGTGCGGGTCAATGAACTGGATCGCGACGACCTGGATGACCTGAACGAGCGCTACCTGCCCGATTTCAGCGAGACGGAAGGTTATATCACCCTTTGTGCGCGGAATGCCACCGCCGACCGTATCAATCAGCGCGAACTATCGCTGCTTAATGCAACGGAATATACCTTTCAGGCGGAAGTAAAAGGCCAGTTCGACCCTGCCATGTACCCAACGGAAGCCTTGCTGCGATTAAAAAAGGGCGCGCAGGTCATGTTCGTCAAAAACGATGTGGAAGACCGGCAGTTCGTCAACGGCACCATTGGCAAGATCATCGAGCTAAACACAGACCGTATCCTGGTTGAGACGGAGGAATCGGGCGGGAAAAAACGCCGGATTGAGGTGCCCAGGGCAGAGTGGGAAATTGTGCGGTACAAATCAAACGCCACGGGCGATATCGAGACGGAAACGGTCGGCTCCTACAAACAATATCCGGTTAAACTGGCCTGGGCGATCACGATCCACAAAAGCCAGGGAAAAACCTTCGACCGGCTGCTGCTCGACCTGGGCGGCGGCGCCTTCGAACACGGCCAACTATATGTGGCGCTCAGCCGCTGCCGCACACTCGACGGTATTGTGCTGCGCCATCTCATCCGCTCTCAGGATGTGATCACCGACGAGCGGGTGGTGGCGTTCCACAGCAGGCACTTCCGGAGGTGAATGACGGTAATGATGAATGATGAATGATGAATGATGAATGGCGAAAAACTCAATTTGCGGTCGCCAGTTCGCGCTGTGCTTTTACCCCTTTGTACAGGTTCCGGATGTATTGGAGCGCCGGTTTTTCAATAAAATAGGTGATAAGGGTGGCCAGCCCGAACACGGCGGGTAAAGCGACGAACAGCGCGCTTTGCCAGAAGCTCAGGTGTGCATATTTCATGACAAAAGGAATGATCACCACCGCTCCGATGTGCTGGTGCACGAGGTACAGACTGTACGAAATGGTGCCCAGGTAGACCGTGAAACGGTTCACAATCGGCAGTTTTACATTCAGCGCATACAAGGTGAAAACGATGTAATAAACGGTCAGAAACGGCGCGTACTCCAACCGGGTGATGTACAGCATGGCCTTCCCGCCATCGTAGAACAGGATGAGTTGTGAAATATAGCACAACGCCACGAGCGCAAGGAGCAGGGGCGAGCGACCGTTGAACTTGATCTTGTAAAACAGCACCCCGGAAAAAAACAGCGGCAGGTGGTTGATAAACATGTACATGCCCCTGCTTATTTTGAAAAAGTAGGGGCTGACCTGGCTGATTACGAAGTGGTTGAGCAGCACAAAGCCGAGTCCCGCACACCCCAGCAGCACGATTTTGTCGAGCAATTTGAACCGGAAGATCAGGAGGATCAGGATGTAAAACTGCATCTCGATGATCAGCGTCCAGTAAGAGCCGTCGAGGTTTGGGATCTTCATGTAATAATTGAACATGGTCAGGTTTCCAAGTGCCTGGTAGAGCAGACCGCCCGAACTCTCCCCCGAAAAATAGTTAACCAGACTGATGGACAGCGTTGCCAGCAATACGGCCGTCCAGTACGCAGGATACAACCGTGAAAAGCGGCTGACGACAAAATCTTTCCAGTGTTTGGTGCCGGAGATCGTCAAAAAGATCACAAACCCGCTGATAATAAAGAACAGGTCGACGCCGGTGATACCGAGTTTGAAGCCCAGTTGAGCTTCCGGCCTGTCTACTGTAAAGTGGAAGAAAACGACCATCAGGGCCGCGATGCCGCGCATGGCATCTAATTCCAAAAGCCTTTTTCCGGATGTTGCACTCATGAATATCGGGACAAAATGGAGGCCGGTTCACACGCGGGTCAAACCCGTTCCGGAGTACGCACGCGCCGAGCAGTTTTCTCATAGTATGCCTGGCGTGGCGTGTACGGCCTGTTGTTTAGTTTCTAACAGGCAGACAAAAACCGCGCCCATTGGAGCAGGCGACAATGTCATCTGACAGACTTTTTTTGTTTGTCCCCGAATTACCTCAAAAATGTACCCGTTTTTGCTGTTTCTGCAGCAGCATATCTGGTTGTAGCCGGCGCTGTTGCCAGTGCGATCCGGGCTATTTTCCCGCCACCGGCTCTCCGCTGCGCAGCACCTGCACGGCCTTCTCTACGGCAGGGTCGTCGCTGTTCAGGACAGTGTACAGGCCTTCATCCTGAAACAACAACTTTGCAATCCGGGCCTTGACCTGGAGTTTCAGTTCATTGCGACAGTTTTTCAGGTCTGATTCATGGCGCTGGACACCCTGTTTCTGGGCATGCGCAATCAGGTCTTCGAGCAGCGCATCCGAAACCGTGAAGTGTGCGGCAAAGTCTTTCAGGTTGGCGGGAAAGTCAGCCTTGCCCTTGCCTTCCATCCAGCGCGAGATGAACTGCGGTATCTGCTGGCGTACTTCAAAGAAGAAATCGCTGGAATAGGACGTGTCGATCGGCACAAAGACATCCGGCAGGATACCGCCGCCACCGTATACGATGCGGCCGAGACCGGTGTAATACTTCGTGCTGTCGGCCAGTTTTATCCGGCTGACGTCGGAGAGTTCGCCGTTTTTCAAACGCCGGTCGGCGTCGTGACTGTAGTCGTCGTCGTTTTTATAGTCGCGCTGGATACAACGGCCGCTCGGCGTAAAGTAACGCGCTACGGTCAGGCGGAGGGCTCCGCCGTCGCCAAGCGGGTACTGTTCCTGCACCAGTCCCTTGCCAAAAGAGCGCCGGCCGATCACCCAGCCCCTGTCCCAGTCCTGGATGGCGCCGGCCACGATCTCGCTGGCCGATGCCGAACCTTCGTCGATCAGCACAGCGATGTTGTTGATGTTGAACCGCGCACGGCCGTTGCTTTTATACTCGCTTCGGCCTTCCGTCCGGCCCTTGGTGTACACCAGTAATTTGCCGTCGGGGAAAAACTGGCTCAGCAGGTCCGTGGCTTCTTCCAGATAGCCGCCGGGATTGCCGCGCAGGTCGAGCAGCAGGTTCTGCATGCCCTTTTCTTCCACGAGCGGGCGCACGGCCTCCATGAACTCCTGGTAGGTGCGCGCACTGAAGCGGTTGATGCGCACGTAAGCAGTGTGCTCGTCGACCATATAGGCGATGTCCACACTTTTTACAGGAATTACATCGCGGATGATGGTAAACCGGCGCAGGCTTTTTTCCCGGCCCCGCAGGATGCCGATATTTACCGTACTGCCTTTGTTGCCCCGCAACTTCTTGAATATCTTGCCGTTGTCGATCTTGACGCCTGCTACTACCGTGTCGTTAATGGTAATGATTTTGTCGCCGGTGAGAATACCCACGGCTTCGGACGGACCACCCGACAGCGGCGCCACGACCTGGATGGTATCGTCGACCATCAGGAATTCGATGCCGATTCCTTCGAAGCCGCCATTCATGTCGTCCTCCACCGCTTTTCGCTCCTCCGGGGTGATGTACACAGAGTGCGGGTCGAGTTGTTCGAGCAGGTGTTCGATGGCGCCCGTTTTTAGTTCATCCGTATTGACCGAATCCACGTAACGCGCCTCGATATAGCGTACGATCTCGTCGAGGGTGCCGGCTACGGGACCGACCTGGTTGCCGGGCACAAAGCGGACATTGTCGTCAAAATGGGGCAACTGCTGTCCGATAAACATGCCTGCGGCCAGGATGACTGCCATGATCAGGGGGAGCCTGATCTGAAAGGTAGAAGGTTGTTGTTCTGTCATTTATGTGTGGTCGGTTTTGGACCGGATGGTGCGTTTGTTTCAGAGGAAATATGTTTGTTCCAGTATTTCACCCCGAAAAATTATTACTATATTAAGAATGTTATACTTTTGTTTAAAATTTTTCAACATTAATCCCGTTTTATTCGCCTGTAGCCTAATTACCGCGCTAAAATTCAGCCTTCGGTATGACTGAGAATCCTGATATTGATCAACTCGACCGGCAGATACTTGCCAAACTGGTCGAAGACGGCAAAATGCCGTACACTGATATTGCCAAACAACTTTTCGTTTCGAGCGGCACCATCCACGTCCGCATGAAAAAAATGGAGCAGATGGGTATTGTGCTGGGCTCCAGCCTTACGGTGGATTACCACAAACTCGGCTACGATGTGACCGCTTTTCTCGGTATTTACCTGGACAAAAGTTCGCTGTACGACGAAGTTGCGGAACACCTGAAGAACATCCCCGAGATCGTTGAAGCCAATTATACGACCGGCCTTTACAGCATTTTTGCCCGGATTGTGTGCAAAGATACAAATCACCTGCGCCTCGTATTGCACGATAAGATCCAGAAAATACCCGGCATACAACGAACGGAGACATTTATCTCGCTCGAACAGAGTATCAGCCGCCCTGTAAACTTCATGGGCCCGGAAGAAACCACTTGATCGCACCCATTCTTTAGCGACTCATTCTTAACACGCTTATGTTACTCCGGTTTGGATTATTGTTCCATTTCGTTGCCTTTTGCTGCGGTTTGCTACAGGCACAGGACACTGCAGTACAGGACTCCTCCATTTACAAAGGACTGCGTATCAGCATTTTTGGTATTGAAGTGCTCAAACAAAAACCCGAGCATATCTCCCTGCGCCTGCAAGTGGCCAATACCGGCCGGCTGCCGGTCTCCTTCGGCAAAAAGAAACAACGCGCCCCGGAATCGCTGGTCATCGAAATCGATACCGTCAACCTTCCCGTGATCCTCCGGGGCCGGGAGCAACAGCTGACCAATGCCGTGCGCACCCAAAAAATAAAACTTGCGCCGGGCGATATCCTGGACGAACTGAAACTGGACGTAGACCTGAACCCGGACAAACATGCTGCCCTGCCGGAACCGTCAGAGATCAATATCAGTGGAAAAGGATGCGCCGATCTGGTGTTTGATACAGCCTATATTATCGAATACACCGACAACCTCATGCGGTTGCAGTATTTTATTCGAAATGTTGGTAACGCACCCGCCTATTTACTGGGTACTACCACAGAACTGGAAGACAACCTCGCCGTGAATGTGTACTTTGTAAGCGGAACCAAACTCACCCGCGGCGCCATCCTCGCCGACGGTATTTTTATCCGCGAAGGCCGCGAAACGATCGGGGGCCTGCTACAGCCCGGACAGCTGTTGCAGGGCGAAATGAGCATCAGTCTGAAAAACCGAACCCGGTTCACGCCCAATCTGATCTTTGAACTGGACCCTTTCCAGCAGGTGAACGACTGCGTCCGAACGAATAATATCGAGTTGATCAAGATGGAGTTTTGAGGGGTAGGGGTAAGGGTAAGGTTAGAGGTAAGGTTAGGGGTACCGCCGGCTTTAGCCGGCGCAAACGTTCCTTTGCACCACCAACTTTCATGGACTAAACCCGGTGCGTAACCTCCTATGTGTCAACAACTTCGCTGGATAAAGCCGGCGGTACACGTTTCTGTTTGTCAACAACTTCGCCGGCTAAAGCCGGCGGTACCGGCGGTACCGGAGGCGCCGGAACCAGTACCAGATGGTGGGGTTATGGGTTCGGCAGCGCATCCGGAAATCGGCAAATATGCCGGTGGCGATGGTCAGTATCCCCACTGCAACAATACTCGCCGGAATGCCGAATGCATCTGCGACCATTCCCGTGAGCAAAGCCCCGATCGCATAACCCATATCGCGCCAAAACCTGAATACCCCGAGACTTCTGGCCCGGTCAAACGGGTGCGTATTTTCGGCGATGGAAGCCAGAAAAGTAGGGTACACCATTGCGGTGCCCCAGCCGAGCAGCGCCAAAAGTCCTGCAAAAACGGCAAAACTGCCTGCAACCGCCAACCCAAGCAAGGCCATTCCCTGGAGCAACATTCCCCACCACAACAAGTCTTTTTTGCAAATAAAATCGGACAAGCGCCCGCTGGCCAACTGCCCTATGCCCCAAACAGCAGGATAAATGGCAGCCAGGCTGCCGATTTCCGGCAGCGAAAACCCTTTTTGGGCCAGGAAGATGGGTAGCAGTCCCCACACCATGCCGTCGTTCAGGTTGTTGACCAGTCCGGCAACGGTCACAGCGCCGAGGTTGCGGTGCCGCCAACTGGTATCGAGGAAAATATGCGCCAGACGCGGCGTCTGGCTTGTGACCGCCTCCGCTACCACGTGCGCATGCGTATCGCGCACCAGCAGCAAAGTGCCCAGGAAGCCCGTCACCGACAATCCGACCCCGAGGTAAAACGGGTAGGGACGCAGGCCGTACGTTCCTGCCAGCCACCCTGTCGCGAAGGCCGCCAGCGCTACGGCAAGGTATCCGGCAAACTCGTTCAGGCCCATGGCCAGCCCCCGGTCGCGCTCCCCCGCGAGGTCTATTTTCATGACCACAGTTGCCGACCAGGCAAAACCCTGATGCGCTCCGAGCAGCACGTTGGCTGCGATGACCCAGTTCCAGGTCGGCGCATGCATCAGCAGAAAGGGCACGGGCAGTCCCAGTCCCCAACCCAGCAGCAACAGCCGCTTGCGCCCCAGCCGGCTTGCCAGAACGCCGGTAAATAAATTGGCGAACGCTTTGGTGACGCCGAAGGCTATGATAAATGATAACACAGCCGTCTTGGCCGCAATGCCGAATGCCTCCGTTGCCAGTTGAGGCAGGATGCTGCGTTCCATACCCACCATGCCGCCCACAAAGGCGTTGATGACGATCAACAGCACAAACTGGTGCAGGTTGGAGCGCAGACCGGGTTGAATGGCTTTCACAAAGTGAAGGTAAGCATTGCGAATAGTCTGA
>ERZ724526.439-NODE-439-length-24331-cov-7.611839_pt1 | contig 24331 bp, 18 predicted proteins | sample MGYA00376059_ERZ724526 | MGnify/ENA primary metagenome ERZ724526 (study PRJEB28724, sample SAMN07190883) | activated sludge metagenome | isolation source: activated sludge of sewage treatment plant in Hong Hong | place: Hong Kong | collected 2016-03-17 ...
CTGCTTGCGGCGCTCGGCCTTCTCGGCGTCACTCAGATCGGCCCAGGCTTTGCGCGGCGCGTCACCCGTGGCCCCTGCACTGGCCGGCGCTGCCGCTGGCGGTGTATTGCCTGGCGCGCCACCCGTCGCTTCCCGCTGCTTGCGACGCTCCGCCTTTTCGACATCGCTGAGAGCAGCCCAGGACTTTTTTGGCGCGTCGCCGCTGGCCGCCGCAGCAGGTCCTGCGCTTGAGGCAGCTGGTGCTGAGGTCGCGGCACTGGTCGCGGGCGCGGAGCCCTTGCCATCACTCTGTTTGCCGTCACCGCGCTGGCGAGTGCGTACAGGCGGCGGCGCCTGCACCGTCGTCACCGTAGCACCATCGCGCAGTTTGTCTGCGCCATCAATGACGATGGCTTCGCCCTCTTTCAAACCGCTGGTGACGACCACCCGGTCGCCCGAAGTCACGCCAAGCTGCACCTTGCGCAGGCTGGCAGTTTTCTCCGGCGTCACCACGTAGACGTAAGTCCCCGGCGCGCCACGCTGCACAGCACTTTGCGGCACGGTGAGCGCACCGTCGAGCTGCTCCAGCTCAAGTTTCGCGTTGACGAACTGATTGGGGAACAGCCGGCTCGCCTTGTTCGGGAACACGGCTTTCAGTTTCACAGTACCGGTGGCGGCATCAATCTGGTTGTCCACCGCGAGCAGCTCACCGGTATCAAGCACCGTGCGGCCGTCGCGATCAATCGCCTGCACTTTCAGACGGTCTTCGGCGGTCTTCGCATTCAGCCGCGCCAGCACCGAAGGCAGCACCTCCTGCGGCACCGCAAAGACGGCGGTGATCGGTTGCACTTCGGTGATGATCACGATGCCGTTGGTGTCCGATGCACGGACCATATTGCCGGCATCGACCTGACGCAGCCCGGTGCGGCCGGTAATCGGCGCCTTCACCTGCGTGTAGCCGACGTTGAGCTGGGCGGTGGCGACCTGCGCCCGGTCGGCCTGCAGGGTGCCTTCGAGCTGCTTCACCAATGCCGCCTGGGCGTCTACCTGCTGCCGCGCAATGCTGTCCTGCTCCAGCAGCTTCTGATAACGCACGAGGTCGAGCTTGGCGGAGTCGAGCTGCGCCTGATCCTTCGCCAACTGGCCCAACGCCTGTTGTAGCGTCGCCTGAAACGGCAGCGGGTCGATCTGTGCGATCACGTCACCGGCACGTACCAGTTGCCCCTCGCGGAAGGAGACGCTTTGCAGCAGTCCGTCAACGCGGGCGCGCGCGGCGGCCGTCGAGCGCGCCGTCACGGTACCAATCGCCGTCACGATCACCGGCACGTCGCCAGCGCGGACCTGATCGATCACCGCCGGCACCGGCATGTTGCGCCGGCCGCCGGCACCACCCGGACCGGCCTGGCCGGGAGCCGCTGCAGCCTTGCCGTCAGCGCCAGCCTTGTCAGCCCCGGTGTCAACCTGCGACTTGCTCCACCACCAGCCACCACCGGCAAGCACGGCCACCAGAGCGGCCAGCCCGAGCCAGCGCCCGCCGGTCATCTTTTTGTTGTCAGCCATAGTTTTCCTACGTTACGCCGCGTTCCACATACGGCGTTCTTCTGCTCAGATTCTTGTCAGCTCAGCGCGCTTTCGCCCATCCAGTCTGGGCTTGGGGCGATTTCTTGCCAAAGTCGACTTTTCACAAATTTCACCCGTGAGCCCATTGCTGATGGGCTTTCCAGTGAAAAGTCATTCAAAAAGAGCGCGTCGTTCGTTCTGTCGCGCGACCTGCATTTCCCGCTTCAGCTCGCGAGCGCGGGCTTCGACGTAGCTCGCTTCGTAATAGTCGCCATCGCCAGCCTTCGATGCCAGCTCGAACTGGTCGATCGCGCCGCGCAGATTGCCCTGCCGGGCGTACTGTTCGCCAAGGAAGCGGTGCTGCCGCATCTTGTAGCCGGCCTCGGCCGACGCCCGCGCCGCGAGCTCCAGCAGTTGCACGTCGTCGGGCCGCTTGGCGAGACTTTTCTCCAGCGACGTCAGCGCACGTTTGGGCTCTTTCGACCGCAGCAGCACTTCCGGCAGGTCGTAGTGAAGCTGCCAGTGGGTGGGGAATTCGGCGATCGCGCGCTCGTAGTGGCGTACGGCAGCAGGAATTTCCTCGTTCTGCACCAGCACCTGGCCAAGCATCGCGGCGATCATTGGATGATGCACGCGCGCCGCCTCCAGCGTGGCTAGCTCGCGCTTGGCGCGCTCGAAGTCTCGCGCGCGCAGCAGCGCTGCCGCGAGTCCGTAGCGGGTCGCCGCTTCCGACGCGAACTTGCGGTCTTCCAGCGCGGACTCGAAGAATGCCACCGCCGTTTTCGGCTCGCCCACATAGCTGCGCAGCAGCGCACGAACATAATGGAAATCAAGGCTTTCGCGGGCCAGCTTGAATTCACTGTTGGCCGAGCGGGAACGGGCGTCGGCGATCCGCTCGACGGTCACCGGGTGGGTACGCAGGTAACCCGGCACCACGCCGGTATCGGAGAGCGAGGTGGAACGCTGCAGCCGCTCCATGAAAACGCCCATCGAGGCGGGGTCGAACTGTGCGCGCGCGAGATATTGGAAGCCGATGCGGTCTGCCTCCCTTTCGTTGTCACGCGAAAAATTGAGGTAGCTCTGCACCTGCGCCGCCTGGGTACCCAGCAAGGCGCCCTGCGCGGCGTCGCCCTTGCCTTTCGACGCCGCCAGCACGGCGCCAGCGAGCCCGGCAATGCCAATCCATGCGTTCTTGCGCTGGTCATCCATCATGCGCGCGTAGTGCTTCTGCGTGACGTGCGCCATCTCGTGCGAGAGCACGCTGGCCAGCTCACTCTCCGACTGCGTCAGCAGCACCAGGCCGAGGTTGACGCCGATGTAGCCACCGGGCATGGCGAAGGCGTTGACCCCCGGGTCACCCATGGCAAAGAACTCGAACTTGTCGCGAATGGTCGGATTGGCATCGAGAATGCGACGCCCGAGATCGTTGAGATAAGCGTTGACTTCAGGGTCATTCAGCCAGGCGCCGCTGGCGCGAATCTCGCGCATCGCTTCGGCGCCGAGCTTGCGCTCCTGCTGGCCAGTCACCAAAGCACCCGAGCTGTCGCCCAGTTCGGGCAAATTGGCCTGCGCAACTGCAGGCAGGACAGTGGCCACGAATGGCAATGAAAGGGTCAGTGCAACAGCCGCTGCGACAGGCTTGGCCAGAACCGGGAAGGGGAAACGCATGTTGCTAAGATAGCTGAAATGCCCCAGCGGTTCCTGACCGGACCGCAATTCGAGCGCGCCATGACCGAACCGTTACAAACGCTTACACATTTCGACGCGACCGGCCAGGCGCACATGGTCGACGTTGGCAACAAAGCAGAAACAAAGCGCGTCGCGCGTGCGACTGGTCGCATCACGATGCTGCCAGCCACGCTGGCACTGATCGAGAGCGGTTCGCACAAGAAAGGCGATGTACTGGGCGTCGCCCGCCTCGCCGCCATCCAGGGCGCCAAGCGATGCGCCGACCTGATTCCGCTGGCACATCCAATCCCGCTGACGCGCGTGGCCGTGGAGTTCGCGGTCGACAACGCCCGCAACGGCGTGCGCATCGACGTGACGGCAGAAACCGTTGGCCGCACCGGTGTCGAGATGGAAGCACTGACCGCCGCCAGCGTCGGCCTGCTCACCATCTACGACATGTGCAAGGCAGTCGATCGTGGCATGACGATCAGCGATGTCCGTCTGCTCGAAAAGCTGGGCGGCAAGTCGGGGCACTGGCAGGCGGAATAGCCGCCGCGACGGCAGATCGCCGGGCCGGATTGCCAATGCGCACGCTGCTGGTTTTGCTGACGGGCTGCGTCGCGGTTGGGCTGGCGCAGCTGGTGCCTGAACTGCCACCGCGCTGGGTATCGGTGGTGACGCTTTCCGGCGCTTCGCTGTTGGCAATCGCCTTGTTGTTTCGCAAGTCGCAGACGCCGTTGCTCGTGGCGCTGATACTCGCGATCGCCATTGGCGCCAGCTACACATGCCTGCGCGCCGAGCTGCGCATGGCCAGCGAACTGCCGCGCGAATGGGAAGGCCGCGACGTTGAACTGATCGGCGTCATCGACGAACTGCCCCAGGCCGACCAGCAGGGTGTACGTTTTGCCTTCGCGGTCGAGCGCGTACTCACGCCAACTGCAGTGGTGCCGCCGCGAGTCGCGCTGGGGTGGTACAAGGCAACCGTGCGTGAGCTGCAGAGCGAACCATTGCCCACACTGCACGCGGGTGAGCGCTGGCAGTTGACGGTTCGTCTCAAGCGCCCGCATGGCTATGCCAATCCGAATGGATTCGATGTCGAGGCCTGGCTGCTGGAAAACAGCCTGCGCGCCACCGGTAGCGTGCGCAACGACGAACCGAATCGCCTGCTGGCAACGAATGCCGGGCGGGCGATTGATCATCTCAACCGTTTGCGTGAACGGCTGCGCGAGCGCATGCAGCAGGCGCTTTCCGGGCAACGCTACGCCGGGGTGCTGATCGCGCTGGCGATTGGTGACCAGCGCGCGGTGAGCGAAGCAGACTGGTCATTGTTCAACGCCACTGCGGTCTCGCATCTGCTCTCGATCAGCGGCGCCCACGTGACACTGTTCGCCGGCTGGATGGGCTGGCTCACCATGGCCGGATGGCGCCGCTCACCACGACTGCTGGCGTGGCTGCCGGCACAGCAGGCAGCTGCTCTGGTCGCCGCCGTAGTCGCCGTCGCCTACGCCGCACTCGCTGGTTTCGAGGTGCCCGCGCAACGCACCTGCTACATGCTGCTCGCGGCGGCGTTTGCCCTGATGTTGCGACGGACGCTGTCGCCTTGGCTGATTCTGGTGCTGGCGCTAACCGTGGTACTGGCGATTGATCCGTGGGCGGTGCTCGCCGTGGGTTTCTGGTTTTCGTTCGGAGCTGTGGCCTTCCTGCTGTACGTCTCCGTCGGTCGTGTCGGTGGTCGACCCTGGTGGCATACCGTGCTGGCAACGCAGGCGGCAGTAACGCTCGGCCTGGCGCCACTCTCGCTGGCGCTGTTCCAGCAGGTGTCGCTGGTGGGGCCGCTGGCGAACGCGGTGGCCATTCCACTGGTGACGTTGCTGGTAGTGCCGCTGACCTTGCTGTGGCTGGTAGTTCCACTGGACGCCCTGCTGCTTGCCGCGCACCAGCTCATGCTGTGGCTGGTGCAGGGCCTGCAGTGGTTGTTGACCTGGCCGGCCCCATTGTGGATGCAGCACGCGCCGCCGTGGTGGGCAGTCGCCCTCGCGATTGCCGGCTGCGTCGTGATGCTGGCGCCACGCGGCTGGCCGCACCGGTGGCTGGGTGCGCTGTGGTGTCTGCCGCTCTTCACTGTGGTTCCGCCAGCGGTTCCTGAAGGCGAGTTTCGTCTGACGGCGCTCGACATCGGGCAAGGTACCACCGCCATCGTTCAGACTGCCAATCACACGCTGGTCTACGACACCGGGCCGCGCTGGACCGACAGCGCCGATGCCGGCTCGCGACTGATTGCACCTTATCTGCGCGGGAGCGGCGCCGGGCGTATCCATGGGCTGGTGGTTAGTCATCTCGACATCGACCACAGCGGCGGTGCGCGATCACTGCTCAATATGTTGCCGGTGGACTGGATGCTGACCTCAGTATTCAACGAAGCCGATATCGTGACGGTCGCCCGCTCACGCTCGGTGACGCCGATTGCCTGCATCCGAGGGCAGTCCTGGCAATGGGATGGTGTCCGCTTTGAGGTGCTGCATCCGGAGGCGGACAGCTACCTCGAAGCAAAGCTGAAGACGAATGACCGTTCCTGTGTCATCAAGGTCAGCAGCGCACAGTTCAGCGCATTGCTGACCGCCGATATCGAAGCACTCAGCGAACGGGCATTGGTCGAGCGCTACGCCGATCAGTCCACCATGTTACGCAGCGACGTGCTGCTGATGCCGCATCACGGCAGCCTGACCTCATCGACACCAGCTTTCATCGACGCCGTCGCACCCAAGCTGGCGCTGATCAACGCCGGCTACCGCAACCGTTTCGGTCATCCGCGCGACGCAGTGCTGGCGCGCTATCGCGAACGCGACATTGATGTGCTGCGCACCGACTGGCATGGCGCAATCGTGCTCGATTCGGTGCAAGGCGTCACCAGCGCGAGCAAATACCGCGACGTGCGCCGCCGTTACTGGCTGGATCGACCTGATCCCGCCGATCAGCGTCCTCTGGAATAGCAACGCTGCGGGGCCGTCAGCGCGAATATTCAGGCGCGGAAGCGACCGATACGCACCGCAGTCTGTCCGACCTTCGGTTGCGGCACCGGCATCACCATGACAGCATCGGCGTGCGGTGTGCGCACCTCAACATCACCATTCATGGCCAGCAAGGTGCCTGCGTACGGAAACACCTCCAGCCCCAGTAGCGGCCGGATCCATCGAAATTGTGGACTGGCCACGGTCACGACGGTATCGATGTCAATCACGCGCTGCGCTACGGGCGCCGACTCACCAACAGATGCGAGCGTTGAAGCGAGCTTCGCCAACGCTACCGCATCCAGAACCTCGAAGTGGCGCAGAAAACGCAACGTGACATGACGCGCAACGTCGCCGACTGCGGCCTCCCAATGTTGCCCGCACTCCACCAGCAAGGCGCTGCGCGGATGCTGCGGATCGCCGAAGTCGGCGTAGTCGCGCAGCCGCTTGCCAGCGGCATGCCCGGAATCGACCAGGATGTGCTGCGGCGTACCAACGGCCCGGGCCAGCGCCAACCCCTTGTCGGTGTCGCCAGCCAGCGCAATCGGCGGTGCCGGCTCCAGCATCGAATGCAGGTCAAGCAGGTGATCGACGGTGTCGTAAAACGGCCGCAGTTCGCGGGCGCGTCGCAGCTCCCGGGAGTCGCGCGGGCCGTTCAGCGTAGCCACATCCCACAGGCGGTTGAAGTCCTCATCGACGCAACGTGATTGAAAGGGTTTCGCGGCGTCGAAGCTGTGATAGGCATCAACGTTGGCAAACGCGACAGATAGTGCGCCGCGTGCCGGACGCAACCCTGCTGCCAGCTCCCTGAGCAACCAGTCGCCCGCAATCGCGCCACAGACTTCATTGCCGTGCACCAGCGCATTCACGCACACATGCGGCCCCGGCGCGACACCGGTGTAGGTCCACACGTGGGGAATAGCCTCGTCACGCTCGTTGCTGGCGCGACCTGCGGCCCACGGGCGAATGTCAGGAAAGGCAGTTTCAATTCGTGCGTTCATCGGCGAGTGTCGTTGCGTTACTGCGCGAGCCAGGGTGTGGCGGCGCGGTCGGTTATTCTGTTGCTTTGCATTTCAGCCGTACGATCAGGGGGTCTCATGCGTTCACACAGAACTATCGTGTCGGGAAGGTTGCGCAGGATTATGGTGTTGTGCGGCGCAGCAGCGGCCAGCGCCGCGCTATTTGCGCAATCGATCACCATTGGACTGTCTGGTGACATCACGGCGTTCGATCCGCACTATCACAACGTCGGGCCGAACAATTCAGCCGCAGCGCACGTGTTCGAGCGCCTGGTGGCGATGGACGAACAGCAACGCCTCAAACCCGGTCTCGCACTGTCGTGGAAGCCCGTCGATGACCTGAACTGGGAATTCAAGCTGCGCAAAGGCGTGAAGTGGCATGACGGCAGTGACTTCACCGCTGACGATGTGATCTTCACCCTTGACCGAGTGCCGAAAGTGCCCAATTCGCCCTCGTCGTTTTCCACCTATGTGCGGCCGATCAAGGCGATCAGGGCGGTCGATGCCCACACACTGGTGATGACGACCGAGAAGCCGCATCCGCTGCTGCCCAACGATCTGTCAACCGTCTATATCGTCTCCAAGAAAGCGGCTGCCAGCGCCAGTACCGATGACTTCAACAACGGCAAGGCGGCCATTGGCACCGGGCCGTACAAGCTGGTCCGCTTTGCCAAGGGCGATCGCCTCGAACTGGCCCGCAACGATGCCTGGTGGGGCGGCAAAACACCGTGGGAGAAGGCGACCCTGCGCATTCTGACCAATGACCCGGCCCGCGTCGCCGCCTTGTTGTCAGGCGACATCCAGGCGCTGGAAAACGCGCCGACGGCGGACATGGCCCGGCTCAAGAACGACAAGAACCTCTCTCTTGCCCGCGTCGGCTCGAACCGGCTGATCTACCTGCACCTTGATTCCAATCGCGATGTGTCACCCTTTGTCACCGACAAGCAGGGCAAGCCGTTGACCAAAAATCCGCTCAAGGATGCCCGGGTGCGCAAGGCGATTTCGCTGGCGTTGAATCGCGACGCCATCGTCAGCCGCGTGATGGAAGGCGAGGCCGTCGCCGCCGGCCAGCCCTTGCCGGATGGCTACCCCGGCACGTCTAAAAACCTGAAGCCCGACAAGTTCGACACAGCGCAGGCGAAGAAATTGCTGGCCGAGGCTGGCTACCCGGATGGCTTCGGCATCACTATTCATGCGCCGAACAACCGCTACGTCAACGATGAACAGATCGCGCAAGCGGTGGCGCAAATGCTGAGTCGCGCCGGTATCGCGACGAAAGTCGATGCGATGCCGTCGTCGGTCTACTTCACCCGGGCAACCAAACTCGAATTCAGCCTGATGCTGCTGGGCTGGTCGGCCGGTTCGGGTGAAATGTCCGACAGCCTGCGACCTCTGCTTGGCACTTTCGATGCGAAGAAAGGCTGGGGTAACGCCAACCGCGGGCGCTACTCGAACAGCAAATTCGATGCAATGCTGGAAGACGCACTGGTCACCATCAACGACGCCAAGCGAGAGGCGCTGCTGGCGCGGGCGACGGAAATTGCGATGGCCGATCAGGGCATCATTCCGCTGCACTTCCAGATGAATGTGTGGGCGATGAAGAAGAACCTGAGCTACAGCCCACGCACCGACGAATACACCTTCGCCTGGATGTTCAAACCGTCCGGCAAATAGCGCACACCGTATGAGCACCCATTTCATCGGCAATCGCCGCGTCGCTGGCAGCAGCGGCGAGACCATTCCGGTTCTCGACCCCAGCGACGGCCAGGTGTTTGCACACATCGCGCGCGGCAATGCGGCGGATGTCCGCCGTGCTGTTGCCGCAGCCCGCACGGCCGCCGACGGCGGGATATGGAGCCGCCTCGCCCCGGTCGAACGCGGTCGCCTGCTGCGCAAGCTGAGTGACGCGCTACTGGCACATCACGACGAGTTGGCACATCTTGAAATGCGTGACTGCGGCAAGCCGGTCAAGCAGGCAAAGGCTGATGCCACTGCGGTGGCGCGTTACTTCGAGTTCTACGCGGGTGCCTGCGACAAGCTGCACGGCGAAACGATCCCGTACACCCCGGGTTATGCCGTGATGAGCTTCTACGAGCCGCACGGTGTCACCGGACACATCATCCCGTGGAACTACCCGATGCAGATATTCGGGCGTTCAGTGGGTGGTGCGCTCGCCGCCGGCAACGCCTGCGTCGTGAAACCGGCCGAGGACGCCTGCCTGTCGCTGTTGCGCATCGCCGAGCTGGCGGTTGAATGCGGCTTTCCGGATGGAGCCCTGAACATTGTCACCGGCTACGGCCACGAAGCGGGGCAGGCGCTGGCCGATGCAGCAGGTATTGATCACATCTCGTTCACTGGATCGGCACGCGTCGGCACCCTCATTGCACAGAGTGCCGCCAGACGACATGTGCCGGTGACGCTGGAGCTGGGCGGCAAGAGCCCGCAGATCGTGTTTGCCGACGCCAATCTCGACGACGCGCTGCCGGTGATTGTCAATGCCATTGTCCAGAACGCCGGACAGACCTGCAGCGCAGGCTCGCGTCTGCTGGTTGAGGCCAGCGCCTATGAGCGCGTACTCGAAGCAGTGGGGGCTCGCATTGCCACCCTGAAGGTGGGCCCTGCAGTGCTCGATTTTGATGTCGGTCCCCTCATCCGCGCCAGCCAGTTGCAGCGCGTGGAGGGTTTTCTTGCTGATGCCAAGGCGTCCGCCATGCGCAGCATTGCCCAGGGCAGCGTCGCGCCTGAATCCCCGGCCACCGGCTTCTACGCCAGACCGACGCTGATTGCCGACGTGCCGATGGAAGCGCCACTGGCCTGCGATGAAGTGTTCGGCCCGGTGCTGGCCGCAATGCCATTTCGGGATGAGGCAGACGCCATCCGGCTCGCCAACGGCACCGAATATGGCCTGGTCGCCGGCGTGTGGACGGAAAACGGCGGGCGAGGATTGCGCATGGCCCGCGCCATCAGAAGCGGCCAGGTGTTCATCAACAACTATGGTGCGGGCGGCGGCGTGGAGCTGCCCTTTGGCGGCGTCAAATCGTCTGGCTATGGGCGCGAAAAGGGCTTTGAGGCGCTGTATGGTTTCAGCGTCATGAAGACGGTGGTCATCCGCCACGGCTAGCAAATCGTACGCCGGCGCCGCTCGCCGGCATGTGGCCCTGAAGGCCATGCTTGCAGCGCGCCCTAAAATGCCGGTGTGTACTACCCGCGCTCCCTGACCAACGTCATCCTCGCGTGCTTCGTGCTTTCCGCCGTGCCGCTGGTGGTGGCATTGGCCGAGCTGGCATTCGGCCTCGACGCGCTGGCCAAGCGCTCGCAGCTTTCGGTGCGGGAAGCGGAGGCTGCCAGTTCAGCGTCGCGCGAATTGCGCGATGTCACCGGCAAGATCGAACGCGCCGTACGGCAGTCCATCGTCCTCGAAGACGCGTCGCTGATCGACGGCTACCGCAAACTCGACGCCCAGCTTGAGCAAGCCTTGATTCGCAGCCAGAGCCTGCCGCTGGCGGACGACGAGCGCGCCGCCATCAAGCAGGTCAGCACGCAGCGCGTAGTGCTGGCTGCCGCGCTGCGCAACGGCGTGCCCGATGCCAGTGAGCGACCGCGACTGGCGGAGACTGCTGCCGATCTCGCCGACAGCGCGGCGCAGGCAGCGGCCATGCTGGGTCGTGTCACTGAGCGGGAAGTGGTGACGCTGCGTGAAATGGCCGCGAAAACCCGTGAAAACTGGCCTTGGTTCCTGGGTATTGCTGCCGCTACTGCCCTGCTGCTGGCGATCGGTTTTTCGATCCTGATTTCGCGACCGCTGCGCAATATCGACCGCAGCATCCGCAAGCTCGGACGTGGCGAATTCAATGAAGACATCTCGATCAATGGCCCCCGCGACCTGCGCTCACTCGGCGAGCGGCTCGACTGGCTGCGCCGCCGCCTGCTTGAACTGGAGACGCATCAGAGCCGCTTTCTTCGCCACGTGTCGCACGAACTGAAGACGCCGCTGACGGCAGTGCGCGAAGGTTCGGAACTTCTCAACGACCGCATCGTCGGAGAAATGTCGACGCAACAGACCGACGTGGTGCGCATCATCCGCGACAACACGGTGTCGCTGCAGCGGTTGATCGAAGACTTGCTGTCCTACCAGCAGCATAAAAGCGCGGCCCCGCTGAAGCTGGAAACCGTCGAGATGAAGCCGATCATCGAGCGGGTCGTACGCGAGCATCGACTGGAGATGCTGTCACGTGCGATTTCAGTCGAGGTTCGGGGCGAAGCGCTCACGCTCAAGGGCGATCGCGAGCAGTTGCGCGTGGTGCTGGATAATCTGGTGTCGAACGCCATCAAGTACACGCCGCGCGGCGGCAAAGTGCGGATCGTCAGCAGCATCGACGGTGGCATGGCCCAGATCGATGTCGAGGATGATGGCCCCGGCGTCGCCCTGGAAGAGCAGGAACGGGTGTTCGAATCGTTTTATCGTGGTGACGCCAGTGCCAATGGCAAGGTGAAGGGCTCCGGTCTTGGTCTCGCCATCGTTCGTGAATATGTACTTGCCCATCAGGGCCACGTGTTTATCGTGGAGCCAGGCAAGCCGGGCGGACGCTTTCGGGTTCGCCTGCCGCTGGATTTGACGCGTGGCGGCGCACCGCTCACGCTGACCGAGGGAGACTCAATTGCAGTTTAGGGAACGGCGAACACCCATCGCCGCAAGTGTCGTGACCATTGTCGCGCTGGCGGGCTGTGCCACGGCGCCTGACATTCCGCTGTTGCCCAAGTCGCCACCGCCGGCGGTGACGCAGACGGTGTACGTGCCGGTTTATGTTGAGGTCGAGAAGCAGGCGCCGCCGCCGCCGGCGCCCGAGCCGGTGAAACTGCCGGACGATCAGGAGCAGAGCCTCGCGCTGCTGGTGGAGATGGCGCGTGCCACGGGCGGTAGCGCCGACGATCTGCGCAAGGAATACAACGCTGCGCAAAACGCCTTCAACAAGGAGCGCACACCGGTCAATCGCATGCGCTATGCCTGGCTGTCCGCATTGCTCGGGCCGGGCGCCGGGGACGACGCGCGCCTGCAGGGCCTGCTGGAACCGCTGCTGGCCAAGAATGGCGGGCTCGCGGCGAACCACCCATTGCGACCGGTCGCCGACGTATTGCTGGCGCAGATCGCCGAACGCACACGTCAGGTGCGAGACGAGCAGAAGCGGGCAGACGCCTTGCAGCAAAAGCTGGATGCGCTGAAGGCAATCGAAAAGCAGTTGCTCGATCGAGAGCGACGGAGAAACTGAGCGATGGCAGCAGAGATCCTTCTTGTTGACGACGATCCCGATCTGCTGAAGCTGATTGGCCTGCGGCTTTCGGCAGCGGGCTATCGTGTCAAGACGGCGGAAAGTGGCGAAGCGGCGCTGGCGCAAATTGCCGTCACGCGCCCGGCGGTGGTCGTCACTGACCTGCGCATGCCCGGTATTGACGGCATGCAGCTCTTTGAACAGATCAACGCCCAGCATCCGACGCTGCCGGTGATCATTCTGACCGCGCACGGCACCATCCCCGACGCGGTGGCTGCCACCCAGCGCGGGGTCTTCGGCTTTCTGACCAAGCCGTTCGACCCGCAGGAATTGCTGAAAAAAGTGGCGCAAGCGGTTGCCGTCGCTGGTGAATCGCGCGAAGCCCATGCCGGCAGCGATGACGCCTGGCGCGCCGAAATCGTGACCCGCAGCGCCAAAATGGATGACCTGCTGCGCCGGGCTCGGCTGGTGGCCGACTCGATGGCTTCGGTGCTGGTGCTGGGCGAATCCGGCACCGGCAAGGAGCTGCTGGCTCGCGCGATTCATGCCGCCAGCAATCGCGCCGGCAAGCCATTCATGGCCATCAACTGTGCCGCCATCCCGGAGCAATTGCTGGAAAGCGAGTTGTTCGGCTATGCCAAGGGCGCCTTCACCGGTGCGGCAACCGCACAGCAGGGGCTGTTTCAGGCGGCTGACGGCGGCACCCTGTTCCTCGACGAAATCGGCGACATGCCGCTGTCGCTGCAGGCCAAGCTGCTTCGCGTGCTGCAGGAGGGCGCTGTGCGCCCGGTGGGTGCCACCCAGTCGGTCAACGTGGACGTCCGCATCATCTCGGCAACGCACCGCAATCTCGACCAGATGCGGGCCGACCGGACCTTCCGTGAGGATCTGTTTTACCGCCTCAACGTGGTCGCGCTCAAGCTGCCGTCGCTGGCAGAGCGGCGGGAGGACATCCCGCTGCTGGTCAATCACTTCCTGAAAAAGATCGCCACGCGCTACCGCAAGACCGTGCCGACACTGGCGCCGGACGCGCTGGCAGCGCTGGTCGCGGCACCGTGGCCCGGCAATGTGCGGCAACTGGAAAACCTGCTGGAGCAGGCCGTGGCGCTGTCCACCACGCACGTCATCCCGCTGTCGCTGATCCGGCACAGCCTTGACGACAGTGCGGCGCCGCTGGTCTCCTTCGAAGCGGCACGCAAGACCTTCGAGCGCGACTACCTGGTGCGCATTCTCAAGCTCACGGCCGGCAACGCGGCACAGGCCGCGCAGATGGCCGGGCGCAACCGTACCGAGTTCTACAAGCTGCTACAACGGCACAATCTCGAACCGGGCATGTTCAAGTCCTGAACCGAGCCCCCTATCGTCTTTCCGCTGCTCATGAAGATTCAGTTCAAGGTACTGCGCGAATCTGCGCGCCAGAATTTGCCAGCCTACGCGACGACCGGCTCCGCCGGTCTCGATCTGCGTGCCTGCATCGATACCGCGATTGAGCTCGCGCCCGGGGCCACCACCTTGATCCCGACGGGCATCGCCATCCACATCGCCGATCCTGGTTATGCGGCGCTGATCCTGCCACGGTCAGGCTTGGGTCACAAGCACGGCATCGTGCTTGGCAATCTGGTGGGGCTGATCGATAGCGACTATCAGGGCGAACTGATGGTGAGCTGCTGGAACCGCAACGCTGCCGGCAGTGCCGCTTTCACCATTCAACCGCAGGAGCGCATCGCGCAACTGGTGATCGTGCCGGTGCAGCAAGTGCAGTTTCAGGAAGTGGCCGAGTTTTCCGCCAGTGACCGTGGCGCCGGTGGCTTTGGCAGTACCGGACGCTCGTAATGACTCACAAGCCCCGTGTCATCTGCCTCGGTGTCGCAACGCTCGACCAGATTTTTCGTGTCGACACCATTCCGGAGGCACCGGCCAAATTCGGGGCACTGGAATTCATCGTCACCGGTGGTGGCATGGCCGCCAATGCGGCCGTTGCCGTCAAGCGCCTGGGTGGCGAGGCACAGTACTGGGGCCGCGTTGGTGATGACGATGTCGGCGACCAGATCTTGCGCCAGCTTGAGCGCGAAGGGGTCGATGTATCGCATGTGTTTCGCCTGCCCGGAGCGCGCTCGAAAACCTCGGCGATCTTGGTTGACAACCGCGGCGAGCGCCTGATCTGCTCAGCACCGGCCCAAGGCTATCCGGCTGACACATCATGGCTTCCGCTTGGGGAAGTGCAGCACGCCGACGCCGTACATGCCGATTCGCGCTGGAAACCGGGCGCCATCGCCCTGTTTGATGCGGCGGCGGCAGCCGCCATCCCAAGCGTGTTCGACGCCGATGCGGGCGACCCTGAAGAAGTGCTCACTATCGCGCAACGGGCGACACATCCGGTATTCAGCGAACCGATGCTGAAAAGTCTGGGGTTCGGCGCGCCAGACGTCGCCATTCCGCGCGCCTTCGGTGGCCGCAACGTGATCTGCGGTGTGACCCTCGGCGAGCGCGGCACCTGGTGGTTCGACGGTCAACGCCTGCAGCTCACCCCCGCACGCCCGGTGCATGCAATCGACACGCTGGGCGCCGGCGACACCTGGCATGGCGCGCTCGCCTTTGCGCTGGCCGAGAAGCAGCCGCTCCGGGAGGCGCTGCAGTTTGCCACCGACGTGGCCGCACTCAAGTGCACGCGGTTTGGCGGGCGCAATGGCATCCCCACTCGCGACGAGGTCAATGCCTTTCGCGCCACTTTTTGCTGAAAAGCAGTTGAACTTTTCTGCCCGCGCCACATCTTATGGTTGTGGCAAGACGATACGCAGTTGACCCCTCTGCTGCCGTGTCGTTGTCCTCCCAGGATGGGCTTCCCCCGGCTCATCCGTGGTGACGTTCAGGGCGACCGTATCCTCCGATAGGTCGCCCTTTTTTCTGCCCATTTTTTGCCGGTTGCGTCTCGCCGTGGCGACACGTCGGCCTGAAAGCGCCACTGGCGAGGGTTTGCGGCACCAATGACGGGATTGATCGTCTAATATGGCAAATGCGGGCCGGGTTCACGGCATCCGCACGGACAAAGAGGTGTATTCATGGGTGCTATGTGGCAAAAGGCGGCGTGGGTCGGTGCTGGTGCGACGATGGGTATCGCGCTGTCGCTCGCCATCACGGTTGACGCCAATCGCGATGCGAAATCAACCATTCCGCTCGATGAGCTGCGCACCTTCTCCGAGGTTTACTCGCGGGTCAAGAATGACTACGTGGAGCCGGTCAGCGACAAGAAGCTGATTGAGCAGGCGATCGGTGGCATGGTGTCCAGCCTCGATCCGCATTCCACCTTCCTCGATGAGTCCGCGTTCAAGGACCTGCGCACGACGACCACCGGCAAGTTCGGCGGCATCGGCATCGAGATTGGTACCGAAGACGGCTTCATCAAGGTGATCTCGCCGATCGACGAGACCCCGGCTGCCCGCGCAGGCATTCGCGCGGGCGATCTGATCACCAAGGTGGATGGCGAAACCACGCGCGGATTGACCACCACCAAGGCGGTCGACATGATGCGCGGCTCGCCGGGTACCAAAGTCAAGCTCGAAGTGTTCCGCAAGGATGAGCGGGCCACGCACACCTTCGCACTGGTGCGCGAGCAGATCAAGATTCAGGGTGTCAAGGCGAAGATGGTTGAGCCGGGCATCTCGTTCATCCGTGTTCGTACGTTCAATGAAACTACCGTGGCCGATGTCGCCAGGGTGCTGACCGAACAGAATGCACAGACGCCGCTCAAGGGTGTGGTGCTCGATCTGCGCAATAACCCGGGCGGCCTGCTTGATGCGGCGGTTGGGCTGTCAGCCATGTTTCTGCCGAAAGATGCGATGGTGGTGTACACCGAAGGCCGCATGGAAGGCAGCAAGACCAAATTTTTCGCCAGCCGCGATTACTACGCCCGTCGTGGTGGCGATCCGCTCGCCAACGTGCCTGAAATCCTGAAGACCGTGCCGGTGGTGGTGATGACCAACGGCGCCTCGGCGTCAGCCTCCGAGATCGTCGCTGGCGCACTGCAGGATCACAAGCGTGCCACCATCATGGGCACGACCACCTTCGGCAAGGGCTCGGTGCAGAACATCATCCCCTTGTCGCAGACCACCGGCGTAAAGCTCACGACTTCGCGCTACTACACACCGAACGGCCGCTCGATTCAGGGCACCGGTATCGAACCGGACGTACTGATTGAGCAGCTGACCTGGGATGGCGTCATTGCGCCGAAGCTGCAGCGCGAAAAGGACCTTTCGCGCCACCTGATCGGCAAGAACGAGACCAAGGATGCCGCGCCCGAAGAGGACACCTCCGAAGACGCGCAGGAAGCCAAGCTGATCAAGGTGCGTGAAGACCAGAAGAAGCTCAAGGGTTTTGACTGGGGCAACGACAAGGACTTCCTCTTCTCGCAGGCGCTGAACAAGGTGAAAGGCCTGCCGGTCGTTCGCTCCACGGTCGAGGCGGCGGGCACCACCGCCAAGGCGAACGTACCCGCCCAATAAGTGGCGGGCGTCGCGTAGCGCCGATCACGGCGCTGCTTCTGTCAAGTCACGGCTCACAACTTTTCGCTGAAAGCCTCATTCAAAGAGGGCTAGGTCGGCCATTTGCCAGATAGTCGACTTTAGCCACTTTCGGCCTGTGAGCCCACGTCAATTGGGCGTTTCAGTAAAAAGGTGAATTGCGCGGCGGCCTCGTTAGCGTGACGCATCCATCCTCGCCCAACCGTTGCCCTGCCAGCGCCGGCAGGTGCCCTGGGCGTCCCGCGCGTAGGTGTAGCCACCCTGCTGACAGGTCTGCCTCTGGGGCAACGAGTGCGGCAGCATGGTCCGCTGACCGTTGCCGTCAACATAGGGGCTGACGCCGCGGATGGCCTGATTGGTGTAGTTGGCAACCGCTGCCGATTGGCGCGCGCTGTTCTGCGCCCAGCCAGCGTTGTAGCTGGCGTGGCCCTGCTGCACGGTGGCATTGGCCCGCTGCAAGCCTTCAAATTGTCGCTGCTGCGCCTGCGCGGCGCCCTGCACGTTGGTGCCGCTGGCGGTCATCAGGTCCCAATAGGCGAACTGTTCGAGGCCGGCCGGATGGCGCGATGACCTGGTGACCTAACACCGGGTTACAGCGCATGCGTGAAAAACGCCGGAGGTTGGCCGGGAGCCTGCTGATCAGCTTGCCGGCGAGCGCTCCACACGGCACAGTGCTGCTGCCTGCTTCACTGCGGTTCGGAACAGCGCCGCATCGCGTCGTGCCTGCGCCAGCAGTGACCCGCCTTCGAGCAGGGCCACGGCCACCTGGGCGGTTTCTGCGGCCACACGGGAGGGCATGCCGTCCTGCACCAGCCGTGCTGCCAGCGTGTCGATCATCTGGCCGTAGCCGGCTGACACTGCTTCACCCAGTAACGGCGATGCCGCCCGCTCGGCGACGAAAGATGAGTACAGCGCACAGATTTCGAAGTTGGTCTTCTCGGCCACTGTCACCAGTTGCTCGCCCACCTGCGACAGCAAGGCGTGGGCGCTGCGCGCGCGACCCGCGGTGAACAGCGCAATCAGGCCGTCAGTCAGGTCATTGATCACGCATACGCCGATCTGCTCCTTGCCGCCCGGGAAGTGGTGATACATCGAGCCCTTCGGTGCTTGCGCCAGCTCGAGGATGTCGTTAAGCCCGGTACCGTGATAGCCGCGCTTGCGAAACAACTGCTGCGCGGCCTTCAGGATGCGGGTGCGGGTATCGGGCGTCGTTGCTGCGGCGGTACTGCCGCTGGCTGGAGCATGGCGGGTCATCGGGTGTCCATCGCGGCGCAGTGTTTTCGCCACTCCGGCGGCAACGCCACAAATAGAATATACGCTCTAGACCGACCGGTCTAGCGATCGCTACACTGCCACCGCATGAGCACCACCGATCTGCACCTCACCGCCGCCGACGGCTACCGGCTGACAGCCACCCACTTCGGCGCGCCGGGCGACCAGTGGATCGTGATGGCGAGCGCGACAGCAGTTCCGCGGGGCTTCTATCGCCGCTTCGCCGAATACGCCCAGCAGCAGGGTATCAACGTGATCACCACCGATTACCGCGGCATCGGCGACTCGAAGCATGGTTCGCTGCGGGGCTTCGAGATGGAATACGCCGACTGGTCGCGCTATGACCTGGCCGCTGCGGTTGACTACGCGCTGGCCCGCGGCAAGGTCTGGCTGGTCGGGCACAGCCTGGGCGGCCACGCCATCGGCCAGTTGCCGCATCCGAACGAGCTGCAGGCCGCCTATGTCTGCGGCGTGGGTGCTGGCTGGCACGGCTGGATGCCGCGCCCGGAACGCTACCGCGCCTGGGCGCTGTGGAACGTCGTCGGACCAGTGGTCACCCGCATCTATGGCTACCAGCCGATGAGCAAATTTGGCCTCGGCGAAGACATCCCCATGGGCGCTTACCGCGACTGGAAGAAGTGGTGCCATTTGCCGCACTACTTTTTTGACGATCCCGACGCCCGCGCCATCACTGACCGTTTTGCCGATGTGCGCGTCCCCATCGCGGCCGCCGTCAGCACTGACGACCTGTGGGCGCCACCGCGTTCGCGCGACGCCTTCTTCAAGGGCTACACCAGCACCGCCGTTGATCGGGTCGACTTCACGCCGGGCGAACTGAAGGTGAAGCAGATCGGCCACATGGGCTACTTCCGTGCGCAGACAGGCATTGAGTTGTGGCCCAGGATGCTGGCCTGGCTCGGAAAACACGGGCTCATGACCGGCAGCCACCGTTAGGCTCGCGCACGGGCGTACCACCACCCGGCGCATACACTGGCGTCTCCGCAACCACGGCGTCCGGCGCCGCCGCCACGTGTGATGAGACTTGCTTCTGTGACCATGATCAAGAACGACGGCGACATCGTCGAAGCGTTCGTACGTCATCATGCGATGCTGTTCGATCATCTGGTCGTGCTTGATCATTCGTCAACCGACAACACGCCCACCATCCTGCGCGCCTTGCAGCAGGAGGGTTTGCCGCTGACGGTGATGCGCGACGAGTCACTGTCGTTCCAGCAGGGGCTGCGCACCACCGAGCTGGCGCGGGCGGCGTTCGCCCGTCTCGGCGCCGATTTCGTGTTCCCGCTTGATGCCGATGAGTTGCTCAAGGTAGCGTCCCGGCCGGCCCTGGAGACCGCACTGGCGGCGATTCCGCGGGGTCAATGCGGACGCCTGCGCTGGCAGAACTACATTGTCACTGCGGCAGACGACACGGCGCAACTCAACCCGGTCGCACGCATCCGCCATCGTGCCCAGACAGAACCCAAGGAGGAACACAAGGTCGTGCTGCCGCGCGGCTCGCTGGCCGATCCGTCCTGGCAGATCGCCTACGGCAATCACTTCCTCACCCGTGAGACCGCTGCCGGTGTCGAGACCGCGCTCACGCATGACATCGACGGCGCAGTTCTGGCCCATTTCCCGGTCCGCTCGCAGGAGCAGCTGCACCAGAAAATCATTCTCGGCTGGCTCTCGGTGCGGCTGCAGAACCCGGTTGACTTCAAGCCGGTTGAGGCCGCAGCCAGCGCCGACACCCAGTTCTGGCACTGGCGGGACCTGTTCGCCAGCACGCTGCGCAATCCACAGTTCTCAGCGGCAGACCTGCAACGTTTCGCGCTCGCGCTCTACGTGCACAAATGCCGCATTGATGATCCCCTGCCACCGATGTCGCTCGTGGAGGATCCGCTACCGGTGCCTTACAGTCTGCGCTACACGGCCCCGGCAACGGACGTGGCGCTGACCAGTCTGGCGCGCTGGACCGACCGCCTGCTCACCCGCGTCGGCGACATGCTGTAGCGGCGCCACAGGACGTCCTAGCTGGTGGCGAATACCGATTGCGCTACGCTTCGCAGCCGGCAATCCTGTTCTGTTCAAAAGCAATGAGCTTCCCGCGCGGTTCTTTCGCCGCTGTTTCAGTCCTCACCATGCTCGCCACTGGCGCCCAGCTTCTGGCCGCCCCGGTGACGGTCAACGGCGCCAGCCTCGAAGCCCCCGCCAACTGTCAGCCGGCCGGCAATGCTCTCGTCTGCAAGGTGGATGGCCAGCAGCTGGAGCTTTGGGTTAATCGCCGTCCGCGTGCCGCCAGCAGCGACGCGCCGGAGACCCTAGTGCAACGCATGGCATGGCTGCAGAGCACGCACGACGCGGCAGTGAAGAACATCATGCGCAGCACCTTCAATGACAAATTGACGCGCTTTGACAGCTACGGCAGTTATCCGGCGCTCGGCAGTGCCATGCCGGGCAAAGGTTCGGCGTCTTCCCCGACCGTGCGCTTTGCCTCCGTCCTGCACGACGGTGAGTATTGGGAATTTCTCGAAGTCGCTGCTACGCGCTCGCCTGCCGTTGAAGCGATCAGTGCAATGGTGCAAAAGTCGCTGACATTGCCGTCGGCGCCAGTTGCCCCAGTCACCTCACCGTCGGCCAACAGCAGTGTGGCTGAGAGCAAGCCGGCACCTGCCGCGCCGGCAACGCCGGACATTGGCAGCAGCCCGCTGGCGGTCACTTTCGAAAGCCGCGCGCTGACATTTCAAATCCCCGGCTACTTGGCGGCGACCGTGGAGCAGAATCAGGATGATCGCCTGCGCGTCAACTTCCAGCACAAGACGCGCAAGACTGGCGGTCCAGCCATGCAGCTGGTCTTGCAGCCGCTGGTCAGCAGTCGCTCTGCGGCCGGCATTGAGGCGGAGCAGCGAAAAACCATCGCCGCGGGCATGTCCGGGCGGCCCTCAGTCGTGGATGTGAGCAAATTGGGGGCGATCAGCGGCAAGGGTTTTGCGATGATCGGCACCACCATTGCCCGCACCGACAGCCCCGCCGTTGAAATGCTGGAGACGTTTTTCGCAGCCGAGGTCAACGGTAGCACCCTTGAGCTGCGTCTGTCGGCCGAGCAGCAGTACGCTGGCGAGGCACAAAGCGTCTGGGCCATGGTTGCCTCCAGCCTGCGCCTCAACCGCTAGGCAGCCGCTCGCAGCGCACGGATCGTCATGACCGCTACGCCCTCCCGCATGGCACCCTGCCCCTGTGGCAGCGGCAAGCGCTACAAGCATTGCTGCGGCGCTGCCGCGGTGCAAGGGTCTAGCTCTCCGGCGTCACTTTTGCCACCTCACGCAGACCTCGAGCGTGCAATGGCGCTGCATCAGGCCGGACAGATCGATGACGCCGAGCGCTTGTATCGCGAACTGCTCACTCATACGCCTGAGCATGCCACCGCGCGGCACTATCTGGGGGTCTGCCACTACCAGCGCGGGCAACTGCCGGAGGCGGTCATTGAGATTTCTCGCGCACTCCGGAGCAACCCGGCGGAGCCGATGGCGCTCAATAATCTTGGCCTCGTCTACAAGGCACAGGGTGACAACGCCGCCGCCGGACAGTGTTTCACGCACGCCATCGAACAGGATCCGCACAGCGCCGTCGCGCTCACCAACCGTGGCCTGCTGCTGCTGGAAAGCGGTCGTACCGAGGAAGCGATTCGCGACTGTGCGGCAGCAGCGGAGTACGCGCCGACGCTCGCCGAAACACACAACAACCTGGCCAAGGCGCTGGTCGCGGTGCGGCGCATCGTCGAAGCCGAAGCGGCATGGGCGCGGGCAGTGGCAGCCAATCCCGATCTCGCCGAAGCCCATTTCAACCGAGCCGAGGTTTTGGTGGAGCTGCGCCGCTTTGAAGCTGCGATCGAGAGTTATCGGTGCGCCGAAGCGTTGAATCCTGCCATGCCCTGGCTCGCTGGCGGTCTCATGCATGCGCAGATGCACGCTTGCGACTGGGCTGATTTTGCGTCGCATGAAGCGAAGATCCTGGCCGCAGTGGATCGTGGCGACAAAGCCATCAAGCCGCTGCCGTTGATCGCACTGCGCTCCACCATGGCGCAACAGCAGCGCTGCGCGCGCGCGATCATCAGCGAGAAATTTGCCGGTCATCACCGCCGCCCGGTGATCGCCAACCATCGCCACGACCGTCTGCGTATCGCCTACCTTTCAGCCGATTTTCGGACCCATCCCACGTCGCAGCTGATCGCCGGCCTGATTGAGCACCATGACCGCGCCCGCTTCGAGGTGCTGGGCGTCTACGTCGGCCCGCCGCAGCAGGACGAGTGGCGGGCACGCATGGAGCGCGCGTTCGACCGCTTTTTTGACTTCCATGGCAATAGTGACGAGGCCATCGCCACTGCACTGCAATCGCTGGAAATCGACATCCTGATCGATCTCATGGGACACACTCATATGGCGCGCCATGGCGTTCTGGCGGCCCGTATTGCTCCGGTTCAGGCCAACTATCTGGGCTATCCCGGCACCACTGGTGCGCCGTTCGTCGACTACATCATTGCCGACCCGGTGTTGATCGAGCCGGACGATCGCGATTACTACGACGAAAAGATCGTCACGCTGCCGCACACCTATCAGCCCAACGACGACAAGCGGGCGCTGCCAGGTGACCCTGGCGGTCGGACGGACCACGGCCTGCCGGCCGAGGGCTTCGTCTTTTGCTGTTTCAACAATTCGTTCAAGATCACGCCGGTCGAATTCGACATCTGGATGCGACTGTTACAGCAAATCGAATGCAGCGTGCTCTGGCTGCTGCAGCCGACCGAAGTGGCTGAACGCAATCTGCGTCGGGAAGCTGCAGCGCGAGGCGTCGATGTGTCGCGCCTCTGCTTTGCACCGCGGTTACCGTCCCTGGCCACGCACTTTGGGCGTCATCACCATGCCGATTTGTTCCTCGATACCTTCAACTACAACGCGCATACCACCGCCAGCGATGCGCTGTGGTCGGGCCTGCCGGTAGTGACCTATCGCGGTGACACCTTTGCCAGCCGTGTCGCCGCCAGCCTGCTCGGCGCGATTGGCTTGCCGGAGCTGGTTACCACTTCGATCGCGGCCTATGAAGCCCGTGCCCGCGAACTGGCCACCGACGCCACACAACTGCGAGGCATCCGCGACAAGCTCCATCGCCACCGGGATAGCCATCCGTTGTTCGACATCGCCCGGTTCACCCGCCACATTGAATCGGCCTACGTGGCCATGCATCAACGTGCGGTCGCCGGGCTGGCGCCCGATCACATCGCGGTCACTGCCTGACCGTCATGGGTCACGCTGCGCGCAACCTGGCCGGCGAGTCCTAGACAGTCACGCCGTCGGCCTGCCGGTCTGCGTGGTAGCTCGAACGGACCATGGCACCCACGGCGGCGTGCTTGAAGCCCATCGCGTAGGCCTCGCGCTCGAACATCGCGAAGGTATCGGGGTGCACATAGCGCAGCACCGGCAGGTGATCTTTTGACGGCTGTAGATATTGTCCGATGGTGAGCATGTCAATGTTGTGCTCACGCATGTCGCGCATGACGGCGAGGATTTCGTCGTCAGTCTCGCCAAGGCCCACCATCAGGCCGCTCTTGGTCGGCACCTGCGGAATCTTCGCCTTGAAATCACGCAGCAGCGCCAGCGAATGCGCGTAGTCGGAACCCGGGCGCGCCTGCTTGTAAAGACGTGGCACGGTTTCCAGATTGTGGTTCATCACATCCGGCGGCGCCGCTTCAAGAATGGCCAGCGCGCGATCGACGCGGCCACGGAAATCCGGCACCAGCACTTCGATCTGCGTTTGTGGCGACTGCTCGCGCACCTGACGGATGCAATCGACGAAGTGACCGGCACCGCCATCGCGCAGGTCGTCGCGATCGACGCTAGTGATCACCACATATTTGAGCTTCAGCGCAGCGATGGTCTTGGCGAGATTCTTCGGCTCGTCGGCGTCGAGCGGATTGGGGCGGCCATGACCGACATCGCAGAACGGGCAGCGCCGGGTGCAGATGTCGCCCATGATCATGAAGGTCGCGG
>ERZ724526.440-NODE-440-length-24309-cov-6.610992_pt1 | contig 24309 bp, 18 predicted proteins | sample MGYA00376059_ERZ724526 | MGnify/ENA primary metagenome ERZ724526 (study PRJEB28724, sample SAMN07190883) | activated sludge metagenome | isolation source: activated sludge of sewage treatment plant in Hong Hong | place: Hong Kong | collected 2016-03-17 ...
TCGCAGCTTTAACGGCAGACCTTTATTTTGTGGCTGTTTTCAGTCTGTTGTATTTTATATTCTATGAGCGTGTTATGCTGGCCGAAGAGGATTTTCTCAATAAAAAATTTGGAGAATCCTATACAGAATGGAGTCAAAAAGTACCTACCATTATCCCAAATTTTAGTCAGTGGAGCAGCCCCAATCTCTATTTTTCCTGGAAAAAAGTATTGGCCAAAGAGAAGAATGGGGTGCTTGCTTTCTTCGTCTTATTGGCAACTTTTCAAATGTGGACGGATTATGTTCAAACGGGTAAGGTCCAGCTTCCACACCCATGGACACTCAATGCTTTGGTGATAACCGGCCTGGCATACCTGATCCTGAAAATAATAAAACACCAAACCGGTTGGTTGAAAGAAGAAAATCGGTAATTAAAGCAGGCTTAGTGCCAGCAAAACCATTTTTTCAAAGCCCTGTTCGCGTTCATCTGCGCTGATGGCCTCTCCGGTGACCATAGAATCTGACACCGTTAGTAATGTGAGGGCTTTAACGCCTGCTCTGGCAGCAGTGAGATAAAGCGCATGTGCTTCCATTTCCAAGGCAAGTATGCCCATTTTGGCCCATACCTTCCAATTATCGGCATTATCGTGGTAAAAAAAATCAGAACTCACAACATTGCCCACATGATAACAAACGCCCATCTGTTTTGCATTGGATGCAGCTTTCCATAAAAGATCAAAATCGGCCAAAGCAGCCATCTGACCTGGCAGATTGAATTGATCTGCAAAATTGGAATCGGTGGAAGCTCCCTGCGCAATGACAATATCCTTAACTTTTACATGTGCTTGAATGGATCCGGTTGATCCCACGCGGATGAGTTGCTTTACCCCATAATGATGTATAAATTCATGGGCATAAATACCGGTTGAAGCCGCGCCCATGCCTGTACCCATAACGGTAACTCGTTTACCCTGGTATTCTCCGGTAAATCCCAGCATGTTGCGCACATCATTGACAAGTTTAACCTTATCCAGGAAGTGATCAGCAATGAACTTTGCTCGGAGCGGATCTCCGGGCATCAACACGGTAGTTGCAAGATCACCGAAGGCTGCAGAATTATGCGGAGTAGGCATATTTTCGATTATAGATGCCTTTCGGCGTGATAAGATGAGCGGACCAATGGTCCACTTTCTACAAAGTCAAAGCCCCTGGCCAAACCTTCTTCTTTGTACATGGCAAATGTATCGGGATGAATAAATTCTGCCACTTCCAGGTGCATTTTGGTGGGCTGAAGGTATTGCCCTAAGGTTAGCACATCACATCCATTGGCGACCAGGTCGTCCATTGCCTTTAATACTTCTTCTTTTGTTTCTCCAAGTCCCAGCATTATGCCTGTTTTGGTGCGCTTGCCATAGGCTTTGGTGCGTTTGATTTGCTCCAGACTTCTTTCGTATTTGGCTTGTGGTCTCACAAGTCTGTATAGCCTGCCCACCGTCTCCATGTTGTGTGATACTACTTCCTGACCTGCCGAAATCATTCTTTCCAGTGCTTCCCAATTGGATTTTACATCCGGTATCAAAGTTTCGATGGTCGTTTGAGGGCTCATTTGTTTGACCATAAAAACAGTCTGGTACCATATTTCAGCGCCTCTGTCCTTGAGCTCATCCCTATTGACAGATGTGATTACTGCATGCTTGACCCGCATTAATTTGATGGCTTCGGCAACCCGTGCAGGCTCATCGGTATCGTATTCGTTGGGTCTGCCGGTTTTCACCGCACAAAACGAACAGGATCGAGTGCAGACATTGCCCAGGATCATGAAAGTAGCAGTGCCTGCTCCCCAGCATTCTCCCATATTGGGGCAATTGCCGCTCTGGCAAATGGTGTGCAGCTTGTATTCATCAACCAGCTGTCGAACCCTTCTGTAGTCTTCACCAATAGGCAACTTGACCCTCAACCACTCCGGTTTTCTGGATCTGGCCGGCTGGGTTTCTTCTGCTGATATGATGGGTAATTCGATAAGTGACATGTATAAATTAATTGCTTCTGCGTCCGAAGTGCAAATTTACATAAAGGTTGAGAAATAGTGGTGTATTGGTGGTGCCGGCAGTCTCCACCATAATAGGCACCTTTTTGATGAAGAGGTCTGCCATCAATCCAATTTCTGCCGCTTTGACATATTCATCGAAAGCGCCTACGGAAAAGAAGAGACCTGCTTTGGCCTGAAAGCCTGGTAAAATGGTAATTTCTTTGAGGCCGGTTGAAAAGGGTGCCCCTCCGTATATGCTTCCGTAGTCAATAAATTCATCTTTGTTTTCTTCACTAAACTTCTTATCCACCAAGATGGATTCCAATTCGCCATTTACTACCACCTGCTCAATAAACTTCAGGTAATAAGGCTTGAGAAGGGCAACGGCAGGACCCGCTTCAAGGCTGTAGCCAATAGAAACACCTTTGCGCCGGGCTTTATCCGATAAATATCTTTTAAATCCTTTGCCTGCTCTGAGGATAAAAACACTGTTTTGTTTTCCCAGCTTAAATTCTTTTGGCAATTCGTTGCCGATAACATTGAGGTTTTTGGACTGATTTTGCTCTCTGGGACTGTGCATTGTTCCCAGTTCAAAATGGTAATACCTTGTGCGGTAATAGGTTCGGATTTCTCCAAAATTGACAGCTACCGCCCAACCATTGTTGTGCAACCTTAGATCCCCTGTGGTTTCTTTTCGGTAAATAATGCCTTTGAACCGATCATCATTGAGATTGGTTTTGGTGGAAACTTGGGCCCAGGCATTTTGACTCAACAGCGCCAGTGCCAGGAGCATACCCAGATAGCCAACCTTTTTGCTGGATGATGAAAGATGGAATTTATGCCTTATGCTGCCTAATAACATGGTATAAAAATAAGTGAATTTCTGATAAAAAGTTCAACGCGGGCTATAAAATGCAGCTGTTCTTGCAATCCAGGTGAAAATCATATAACCCAGCTTCCACGCTGATAATAAGTTTGTAGCAATAATTCATAAAAGGTGGTTTTGATATCCGTAGCAAATCCTGTATATTTATAACTTACAAAATCGTTAATCATGATTCACAATTTATCATCTCATAAATCCATTCTCAACAAATTTCTTTTTGAAATGCGATCTGTAGAAAAACAGAAAGACAGCATGCGGTTTCGCACCAATATGGAAAGAATGGGAGAAATCATGGCATACGAAATCAGTAAACACCTGAATTATTCGATGACAACAGTGGAAACGCCTCTGGGTGAAGCCAATATTGAGTTGCCCAATGACAGCATAGTGATGGCATCGATATTGAGGGCAGGCCTACCTTTACATCAGGGCTTTTTGCGCATTTTTGATGATGTGGAAAATGGTTTCATATCAGCCTATCGATCACACCATAAAGATGGCACTTTTGACATTAAACTGGAGTACATTACTTGCCCCAATATCGACGGTAAAATCCTAATCCTACTGGATCCCATGCTGGCAACCGGCGCCAGCATACACAAGACTCTGGAGTACCTTGAAGAATATGGAAAACCCAAACAAGTTCATGTTGTTTCCGTCATTGCCTCCAGTCAAGGAGTAAACCACATCCAGCGCTTTTTTCCGCATGCACAAATCTGGACAGGTGCCATTGATGATGAGCTTACTGCCAAATCTTATATCGTTCCCGGCTTAGGGGATGCAGGAGATTTGTGTTTTGGTATAAAGCTGCAGGAGTAAAATTTAACCGTAAAGTTCATACCTGACCCGGCTTTTGTCGTAACCCAGATTGGCAACCAGATTGATGACTGCCTCGTCAATCATTTTGGTCCATCCGCACAGATAAAACAAATTTTGTTTGTCGATGGCCTTGTATTTTTCCAGGTAAACCTGGTGAACATGTCCCTTATAGCCCGGCCATGATGGCTCTTTGGACAAGCAAATATCGTAGGAAAAATTGGGCAGTATTTCAGCCAGTTTTTCCATTTCTTCCCGGTATAGGATATCTTCTACTTTTCTGGCTCCAAAAATAAGATGCATACGGAGAAATGGTATTTGCTTAAGGGTTACTTCCTGAATCATTGAGCGAAAGGGAGCAATGCCGGTGCCGGTGCAAACCATGATGAGTTGAGTACTTTCCAAATTTTGGGGCAATATGAAATTTCCTTCCGGGCCTTTGAAAGTAAGGGTGCTGCCTTTGGAAATTTTATCAAACAGATAAGCAGTACCCATACCTTGCGGATGGCGAACAATGCATAGTTCCAATAACCCGTCATCATTGGGTGCGTTGGCAATAGAATAACTCTTCCAACGATGTAGTCTTTTTTCTCCTACCGGCAAATCAAAAGTAATGAATTGTCCCGCCTGAAACGCAGGAAATGCTGAGTCGGTTTTTAGAAAAAATCTGCGGACGCCGGAATTTACATCTTCTATATCCAACACTTGGGCTTGATACCAGGTGGCAGGCATGCTAACTAATTATACGTTGACAAAAGGAAGGGACGTTACTTCTGCTTCCAACAACTTGCTACCCATTTTCACAAAGATTTTGGTACCCGGTTTGGCATAAGCAACACCAACATAAGCCATGCCAATGGGTTGATCCAGGCTGGGAGACTGTGTACCGGAAGTGACTACACCTATGTTCAATCCGGCAGCATCACATACTTCATAACCGTGTCTGGGCACCCTTCTTTCATTCATGGTAAAGCCAACCAGATTTTTCATCAGTCCATCTTTTTTTTGCTGTTCAAAAATGGCTTTTGAAGGGAAGTCTGCATTCTTCTTCAATTTGGTAATCCAGCCAAGGCCTGCTTCCAGCGGGCTGGTGGTATCATCGATGTCATTTCCATACAGGCAATATCCCATTTCTAGTCGCAGGGTATCTCTTGCACCCAGGCCGCAGGGCATAATATCAAATTCGGCTCCTGCCCTCATTACCGCATCCCACAAAGCGGCGGTATTGTCTTTCTGACAGTACAATTCAAAACCGCCACTTCCGGTGTATCCGGTTGCAGAAATAACAACATTCTCTACGCCGGCAATGGTGCCTTTGGCAAAGTGATAGTATTCGATTTTAGATAGGTCAACATCTGTGAGCTTTTGTAATGCCTGGGCAGCTTTTGGACCCTGTACCGCAATCAAGCCGGTTTCGTCTGAAATATTGATCAGGCGGGTATCAAATTGATTGAGGCTGCTGATCCAGTCCCAATCTTTATCCATGTTGCTGGCATTGACCACCAACATAAAGGCCTGTTCTCCTTCTGCACACATGTCCACGAACAAGCGATAAACGAGCATATCATCTACGATTCCTCCTGTTTTGTTGGGTAAACAGGAATATTGAGCGTCTCCCGGCTGGAGTTTGGAAGCATCATTGGAACTGATGGCTTGTACCAAATCCAACGCCTGTTTCCCTTTTACAATAAATTCGCCCATATGGCTGACGTCAAAAATGCCGACCCTGTTTCTTACAGCGTGGTGCTCATCTATAATTCCCGAATAGGATATGGGCATGTTGTAGCCTGCAAACTCGGCCATCCTGGCACCTAATTCTATGTGTTTTTGGGTAAGTGGTGTTGATTTCATGGATTTGGTAGGTATTTATTTATTCGCTTTTAAAATAATCACATCAATGATTTTATCACCCTGGTACAAAGTATGAACTACATCCATGCCCTCTTTGACCTTCCCGAAAATGGTGTAATTGCCATCGAGGTGAGGGGCCGGGCTATGGGTTATAAAAAATTGGGAACTTTCGGTATGATTGCCGGCATGGGCCATTCCCAACAAGCCTGTTTCCAAATAATAATTGAGGTTCAATTCAGATCTTATGGTATAATTCAAACCACCGTAGCCATCGCCCCTGGGGCAACCCGCCTGAACCACAAAGTTGGGAACAACCCTGTGAAAAAATTTGTTGTCGTAAAAATCCTTTTGGCAAAGTTCAAGAAAATTGGCCACACTGCCGGGTGCCTTGTCTGTAAACAACAATAAAGTTATATTTCCTTTGGTTGTTTTCATGACCACCTCAATAGAGTCGCCTTGAGCCTCCAGTGCGCTGAAATCAATGGGGTGACTGTAGGGTGCTTTATAAGCATTGTATGTACTGTCAAACAGAAATGCCCTTGCCTGCATCAGCTCATTGTAGGACTCTACATCCTGAGGGAGTTTCAATCTCGACTTGGAGGATTCAAACCACGTAGTATCAGACACAAAACCTTTGGCTCCGGATTTGGGATCTTTGAGTATAACAGAGGCTGCTGCTACAGTTCCGGAATCCCCGCTTTTACTCAGGTTTACCAGCAACTTGATAATGTAAGACTTAACTTCTATGTACTTTGAACCATACGCTTTGATAAATTCAGGATGTTGCAGAATCTTACCAAAGGCCTCTATGATGGCTGTTCTTTCAACCGGTTGTGTTGTTTTACCATATAAGTTGGTAAGGGTTAAGTATTGATAAGGATCTTCACCCAGGACTCTCAGCCATTCAGCCTTTTCATAAGCACCGGTAGCATTTGAAAAATAAAACTTGACCTCTGCTGCCAATTCGTTTTTAAACTTGGTAAAAAACAAAGGTGTTAATTTCATCATAGATTGATAAAGCCTGGTTTTTACCCGCCAGTCAAGTTCCGGCGTTGCCAGTGCTTTATAGTCGTATAATTCTTCTTTTTTGCCCTTTCTCCCAATCAATTCTGCTGCCAAAGCTGCCACATGGAGGTTGGGATCTTTAACAAGATTAAATACCGTTGCTTTTACGCTGTCCAGTTCAATGTTCTGAAATCCCCTCAAAGCATTGCATTTCACTCTGTAATCCTGTTCAGTGGTGAGCAATTGGACCAGTTTTTTATCCAGGCCTGTGGCCGAAGTACGTGATACTGCCGAAGCAAGTGCCATGCGGATTTCGGGGTTGTCTTCAATTCCCAATTGATTGATAAGCCTGTCCACCAATTCGGGACTTACGGCTTCTTTGAACCTACCAAAGTAGTGAGCCGACTGCAATCTTATAGGTTCACTTATAGCTGCATTGGAAAGCAGTTCCATGGCTCTGCTGGAAGCTGCAGGATCAAAAATATTTCGCTGACCAAAATGGTAAAAGGCGCGTGTTTGACCCAACAACAATTCGTCGTCGCTATCCCGATAACTTACAACAGATGCAATATTTTTCAGGGTTGTCTTACTGCCGCATCTCCCCAGTGCTTCCAGGATCTGGCGGTTAAACATGTTGTTGACACTTAAGGTATCCTGTGCAGTGAATGCGGCAATGAGGGGTGTTTCCGCCTTTGGGCTTCCTATTTGTCCCAAGGCATAAGCGGCCATGGCCCGAACCTCGAGCACGGGGTCTTTTAGCATATTGACTACAGAATCCAGGGCATTCTCAGATCTGATAGAAGCAAAGGCTTTAACTGCTGCATACCTGACTCCCGGGTTTTTATGCTTAAAATACGGATAAATAGAATCTGACAATCCCTTGTCTTGAAGCTGGAGTACCTTCCTCACCTCCGGGTCATTAAAGCCCAGATTGAGGTTGGCATTGACATGATCCGTGGGTGGAACACAAGAATGAATGAATAATGCGACCCAAAGCACCAAACCAAGCCCTGTTGCCGGAGTGAATACTTTATTGAATGATCTCATGGATTAAAGTTTGACCTACAAAAGTAAGAAAAAAGTTGAGGCCTCTTCTGTTTTTAAGAGGGATTTGGGACAATACTTAAAAGTCGAGACCAATGCCCAGATGGTACATAGCGGGCAGGCTTTTTTTGGTCTCAATGCCATGGGCAATATCCAGCCTGATAAAATAGCCTAGCAGCTGTGTCCTGGCCCCCCAGCCATATCCCATTACCAGCGGATCCCTGAAATATTGAATATCGAGTTCGATTAATACATCCTTGACCTGAACAGAATTAAGAGGGTTTTTACTGCTGTAAGGTCCTGCTCCATACCAGGCAAGTCCGGCATCAAAAAAAGCAATCAGCTGGAAATTCCTTATGAGCGATGCACCTCTGTCTTTACCCAGTAAATAAGTGAACAAAGGCACCCTGATTTCTGAATTGAACAACGCATAGCTTGACCCGTTGCGGATATTGCTTTTAAAACCTCTCAGATGGGGTACATTGGTTTTAAAGGCAAAGTCCTGATCTTGGGGGAGCGGTATGGAATTGTCGAAAGATGGAAAAAGGTTGTTGTTGACACCTCCCAGGTAATAGATATTGGGTTTGCTTCCCAGCGAGGTGGCTGAAGTAATTCTGAACGCAAATATACTGTGATTCAATACAGGCTGATAATAGCGGGCATCCATACCCAACACAGCCGTAAATCCCTGATTGAGGTCTACGCGAAAGTTATTGGAAGGCTCAAAATTGAATTGGTTCATAGCTTCTGCATAAAACTTCATTCTGGCTCCGTGCAGGATATTGAGTGCATATTGATAGGAATTGTCAAAAACATATTCAAAACGCAAACCCAGCCTTTTTTCATAAATCGGAACTTCAGATAAGGTGGTAATTTCTGTTGCCTTGAAATACTGTTTATCCATTCTTAAACTGGCAAAAGCCCTGAAACTCTGGTGCAGGTCTACGGGATATCGCAGGCTATACATGCCAATTAATGTCTGTTTTTTGGATTTTAAAGGCGGAATGAATTCAACATAGCTGCGTTCTGTCTGATTGCGAAGGTAAAATGCCCAGCGTCTGTCAATAAGCCTTTTGTTGTTGTCATAAGTAAAGAAAAATTCAGCTCCATCCAGGTTGGTTGAAATTCGGGTGCCCGCTTCCAGCCTGTAATCCTCAAAGATGTCTGTAAAAGCTGCTTTTGCCAAAAATCCCATAGGAATCTGATTAACTTCCTTGTTTTGGCCCTGAGCAAGTTCCAAACCTTCAAACAAAATCTCATTGTCCATTCTGGCAGTGAGTTTATCGATTCTGAATTTAAGACCTGCGGCAGTAATGCCGGTGTTTTTTATGGCAATGATTCGTTCATTTACCTCATTGAGGTTGTCGGTAGATTCGTGGACTCCGGTTTTTTTGCTGACCACCGGATTTACAATGCTTAGACTGTTAACATCCTCAAAAACGGTTTGAAATTTGAGGTGATCGGGAATCTCTGTATAAACAACTTCCTGCACAGGCTCCTCCTCTTTTTGATTTTTGGCCCTGGATTTAGCCAGATTGGTTTCAAAAGGGACCGTTCCTTCCATGCCTTTTTTAAGAAAGATCCTGTTGGCTTTGTCATAAAACATGTGAAGGTAAAATTCCCTGGCATCACTGGTCCCGTAGCTCAATAAATTGCCGGCCAAATTGGTCAATGGAGTCTCCGTACCTGTAATTATATCCCTTGCATATAGATTTACGAGACCCGATTTTTCGCTTTTGAATACAAAGGTATTATTGCCTATCCAAACGGGTTGGGTTTCACTGTCATCCGGCGTTTGGGTAAGTCTTTCCAGTATTCTTGGTATGTTTTTCAAATCGTTTTTATCCTTCACTGAGGGCAAAGGATATAGAAATACATCCATGGTGCCCAAAGGTAAAATGGTATCAAGTTTCATCGGCAGGATGTGTTCCACAGTTCTGTTGCTGGAAAACAACACTGCCTTTCCTCCCTGGTAATCAACAACACTGGCATCCAGATCATCAAAGTAATCGTTGGTAAGCGGCAACACTTCCCGTTCTTTGGTATCATAGATCATAATATCCGAAAAGCCATCGATAGCCGCATTTATGAGCAAATAACGTTTGTCAATGTAACTCAGGCTATACAACCTCTGCACCTCGTTGGGCAGCAGTTGTTCTGCATATTTCAAATCCTGGATACTGTATTTTCGTATATAAATATTGTCTCTTCGCTGGGTACTGACAAAAAATTCTTTGTCGCCATCGCTCCAGCAAAAATGGGGGTACTCGGTATCAGCTTCCTGAAACCTGTTCTTAAAGTGTTGAGAAAAGAGTCTTTGTGATTTCCCTGTTTCGTTGTTGCGCAAATAAATGCAGCTCTTACCCGAATTATTAACTGCGTACAAAAGCCATTTTCCGTTGCCGGAAGGCACCAAAGAGGTGATCGGCTGATGCTTTTTATTTTTTAACTTTATTTCAATTCCCGGTTTTTCATTGAATTTTCCTTCCTCCAGGGTATACCTGGATTCATAATAGTCTGCCCATTCTTCATAAATCTGGCGAAGAGGTGTATTGAGAACAAATTCTACGCTTTTCTCAAAATTGCGGGTAATACGGGTTAAATACAACAGGTTGGATACCGTTGACCTGCCGTAATTTGTCCGAAGATAATACCACATGGAGTGGCCGGCAATCCTGGGATATTTTTGAGAAAACTTTTCAAACTGGTAATACTTGGGATTGGATAGCAGCAGTTCACGCAATTCATCTTCAATGGTAGTATTCCAGGCATTACCTGCATAAGAAACAAAACCCGGTTTGTACCACGAAGGCAGATCAAGTAATACAGCATTTTGAACAACCTCTTGAAAATTGCTGCCAAAAAGCATGGAAGAAAGATAGACGGATGCGATGCCCTCTCTGATCTTTTCTCTAAGATGGACGTGGTTTCCATCAAAATATACCAACATTTTGGCACCCACAATGCGGGTTTCTCCGGACTCTGAAGTAAAGACTTCATCCCTGCCTATATTGGATTGTTTAAAATCAGAAAGGTCCACATATACAATGATTTCGATTTTATCGGAGATTCTATGCTCCACCTGCTTGCGGATCAAATCATGGTCGAGTTCTGCCATCTGAATGATGGTGTGGGCAATATTTTTGCCTTTACCGTACCAGTAAACAATAAAATTTTCGCTCTCGTATTGTGACCAGTATTTAAAATCATCGTTGTACTGGACACGGTTTTTACCAAAATCGGTATCAAAACTTTGCGCAATTACAAACCCCGGGAACATGGCCAATGCCAGCATACCCAATGAAGCAAAGATTTTATTGACTCTCATAAAACGGTTTGTACCTTTCAAAGATACATTTTAGCTCGAAAATTGTTGCCTCAAAAGACAAAAATCCTGGCCTGAAGTGTCGGCTAAAATGAAAAATGCCACCCTGAAACCAGCGTGGCATTTTACTAACTATCTAATATGAATATTAATCACCGGTTATTACCGAAACTTTTTCTGTGTGTGAAATCTCGCCATCAACAAGGATAGAGACAATGTAAAATCCGGTCCTGAGACCCGTCACATCCAGCATTACTTTATGCTCTCCTTCTAAAACCGGGCGTGCGATAATTTTTCTACCCATTGCATCATACATATTGACGATGGTTTCTCCCTCTCTCTCTGCGGGAATCAGAACGTTGAGTTCCGACCTTACCGGATTGGGAAATACTTTTACCCCATCAACAACATCTTCAAAAATAGAACTCAAGGCCACCATGGATTCTGTACTTTCTCCCGGCATGGTTGCCGTTGCCAATCCTTTTACTTTTACAGCATCAATGTAGACCAGGTCTGAGTTGGTGCTGGCATCACAAACTATTCTGAATTTGGAATTATTGGTAAAACCATAAACACTCTTATTGATAGACTTGGTTGTATAGTAGAAAGTATTGTTGTTGAAATGGGTTCCATTGACCCATTGGGCTACGGTTGTCCATGTACTGCCTCCGTTGTTTGAATACTGAAGCCAGAAATCTTCCCCCGGCTCCATGCTGTAGGAGTAGAAATTGAATTCCACTTTCAAGACTGCATAAGAAGAAGCTGTATAAACGGGCGAGGTCATAGACGATTCTGTCAACATATTATCTCTGAGTGAGATGGAGAAGGTCCCCTCGAAAGATCTGGGGCCCGAATATCGTATGGCATCATCGCCACCGTCTATCCAGCTGTCCCAACCGGTTTCAAAGTAATACGCACCCAACGTGGTTTCACCATTCGTTGGACATGGAGGACATGTAGGCCCACCACAATCAACGCCCGTTTCCTGGCCATTCTGAATTCCGTCTGTACAGGTAGCAGCACATGGAGGACACGTTGGACCACCACAATCGACACCCGTTTCCTGGCCGTTTTGGATACCATCTGTACAACTTGGCGGACATGGAGGACATGTGGGACCCCCACAGTCAACGCCCGTCTCCTGACCATTCTTTATACCATCGGTACACGAAGCTGCACATGGAGGGCACGAAGGGCCACCGCAATCGACACCCGTTTCCTGACCGTTTTGGATTCCATCTGTACAACTTGGCGGACATGGAGGACATGTGGGACCGCCGCAGTCAACACCGGTCTCCTGGCCATTTTTAATGCCATCTGTGCAACTGGGTGGACATGGAGGGCAAGTAGGGCCACCGCAGTCAACACCGGTCTCCTGGCCATTTTTAATACCGTCGGTACAACTGGATCCGCTGGTAGCATTGATGCAAAATGATTTTGTCTGGGAAGTCGTAAACTGGCCTCCGGAAGCAACATTGGTGCCATTTACCACTACATTGTAGGATCCGTTTCCATAGGCACAGCAGATGCCATCACCATAAGAGTCGAAAATATTGAAAGTGTAACATCCATTGGGAAGACAAAGTGGCACCGTTACGGTGCTGCCGGCTGCAGAATAAGGGCCACCGGAATAAAGGGTTACATTGGATGAATTTTTGATGTTCCAGGTTGTTTCAGATGGATAGTTATCCAAAACGATGGTCAAGGTTCCCGAATTGCTCGTACAACCTGTAGGACAAGGGGGACATGTAGGCCCGCCGCAGTCAACACCGGTTTCCTGCCCGTTCTGTATACCATCTGTACATGTAGGTGTTGGAGAACCCGGACATGGTGACAGGCAGGTAGCAGCCGTCACTTTGCTCCTGATAAGATTGCCCGGTTGTGTGCCAAAACCTTTGGTAAAACTGATGCCAGTACTGGTCAGGTGGCAATAGGACATAATGGTTCCTCCACCGGACGGAATTCCCGGATTGGCGCATCCGCCTTCCGTTGTATAACATCCGTCGATGGCAGTATTGTTTCCGTTCCAGACGCAGGCGTGGGTATGCTGGGAACCTAACAAGTGACCAAATTCATGTGTTACCACCTCAACAGACCAACTGTAGGTAGGCACTGTAGCATAGGTAGAACCAATACTTGAAAAACCCATTCTATAATCCGGATTGGAATTGCATAGGGTATTTACATAAGCAATACCGCCACTCGCACTGTATGACAAAAGCATGGCAATGTTGCCATTGAAACCATTTCTGTATGCCAAAAACTGGTTCAGCATGGTGCTGGAATTGGTTCCGGTATATGGACTAGTGGTAGACCAAACGAAAATTTCTGAGGCTACCGTATTAATCGATTCATTGTTGTAAAGGGTTTTCACCTGGTTGTACAAACCCGTGATGTAATTGATGGTTGGAGTCATGCCTCCTTTATTGGTAAAAATATTGTAGTCTACTTCGAAATACATTTTTACACAATCTGTAAGTGCCCTGTCATTGTTTGAGTGAAACAACTCTTCGTTTGTATACGATTCGGTATTGTCCTGGGTACCGCATTCCAATGGCAGCTTAGACAATACTTTGTCATCGCGGTAAACGATAAAGTCTCCGCTTTTGTCCTGCATTTTACCAATCACCAGATTGCCATCGGTTCTCGGGTCGCTGATAAAACCCATCACATCATTTTCGAAAAAGCTAATGGCTACCAGAGATCCCGGTCTGCCTTTGATGATGCCCTGGTAATGCCTGCCGGGATTGAACTTCACTTGACGATTGCCATCTGACTCCCTGATAATGAGGCCTTCAAGGCTGTTTTCTACCAGCTGCAACTCCAGTTCTTCTCTATCCGATACCGGAACTTTGAAGCTGATATTTGCATCGGCATTGGCCACTAATTTTTGCAGTGCTGCACGGTCCAATTGAAGTAAGTTGTATTCAGTGACCTCTTCCGGAAGGATCAAGTCATTGCGTGAGGTACCGGAAAAAACAGCATACTGTTCAAATCGCGCGAAGCTCTGGTGTTCACTTACCACTTTGGAAGGCACAATTTCTTGTCCTATGACATTGGTCAATGAGCAGGCGAGCAGGAATAAAGCAACAAATTTACCCATGAATAAAATTTTGTAAAAAATTGATAAATAAAACCTGAATCACATTAAGTAGAAGACAATTTTATGACCAAAAACCCTAAATAATGCCATAATATTCAACACTTTGTATAAAAATGGGCGTTTTTACGGATCATTTTCAGGGTATTCCCGTACTCAAAAATCTACCTAATAAATTGTGCTTCTAACAGTTATCAACTACTTATACATGCAGGAATATATTAATATATCAAGAATCCTGCCAAAATCGAATGGACTGCTTCAATCATTGGGTTTCAACGACTTTTACAAATTAAAATGGGTTTTTTATCTCGATACAAATTTTTGTTTGTAATTAAAAGGCATTGACTGTGTTAAGCAAATCCTAAACTACGCATTTGGGTGAAACAACGGATTGGCTCAATCGCTCTTCAGGAGAAAACAATTACAAACCATCAAAACCAATTACCATGAGAACAATTTTATACACTATGTTTTTAGCTCTTGCGATGGTTTCCTGCAAATCAATCGAAACCATGGTAGAAAAAGGAGAATATGAAAAAGCATTCAACTACGCCGTAGACAAGCTGGCCGGAGAAAAAAACAAAAAGACCAAATACGTCAAAGGTCTGGAAAAGGCTTATAGAGAATTGAATGACCGGGATTTGAAAAAAATCGCTTCCCTTGAGAGGTCTGCAGCAGTGAGCAAATGGGAAGACATCTACGATGTTTATGGCAGAATGATGTCAAGAAGAGACAAAGCTTCCGGTTTGGTGCCCCTCATCAGTGAAGATGGTTACGAGGCGTTGATGGACTTAAGTGACTTGTCTGCTTACCGTCTGGATGCCCGGGATAAAGCATTGGAAGCCTATTATACAGAGGCAGTTGAAACTTTAAATGATGCGAGAAAATACAATGATAAAGTATTGGCCAGAGAAGCCAAAAAATGGTTGGATAAAACAGATCGATTTGCCGCTTCTTACAGAGACGTATCCATGCTCAAAAGGACAGCTATTGATCTGGGCATTGTACACATAGGCATTGATGTCAAATGGGACAAAAATGCGGCTTTGTCAAAAACCATATACGACAAAATAGCTGCCATCAGACTCGATAGGTTGGGCAATGAATGGGAAAGATATTACTTGTTTGACAAGGATAAAAGCTACGATAGTTACATCGTCATTGATTTTTCTACTCCTGAGTTTGGCGCTGAAAGAGAAAATGTAAACAACTATGAATTGGTGGCTATGGTAGAGGATGGAATAGAATACCTATACGACGACAAAGGTAAAATCGTAAAAGACAGTCTGGGTAATAAGATTACTGTACCCCGCAAAGTATTGACCAAAGCATGGGTATCTGAAATTTTCAGAGAAAAGTACAGCAAACTTGACGCAAAAGTTTTGGTTTACAGAGAACTCAAATCATTGCCTGTTAGCAATGTACCTGTCACAGTGCATCATGAATTTAAAGATAGTGCCGTAAGATACACAGGAGATAAAAGAGCATTAAACAATGATCTGATGAAAAGGCTCGACAATTACATCGAGGGTTTTCCTTCTGATAGAGATGCTGCTGAATTCTTAGGTACCTACATGGCCAATGCCATAGAATCAGCCATTCGTAACTTAAGTCTGAGCTAATATTATAAAAAAATGCAGAACAAAAAAAAAGCCGAAGGATAAGTTTCCTTCGGCTTTATCGTTTTAAGACCATTCTGTATTATTTTATCATCGTGTTAACTTTTATACTCATGTTAAGTTCATGATGATGCCCCGGTAACAGGTTTATGCAATCGGGGGCACAGGCTGCCTCAATGCATACAAAGTGGCCATAATCTGAAGGCTTCAAATCGGCGATGGTCTTACACTTTTCTTCCCAGGGGTTCCAGACTACCAATGCGTTGCCCCCTTCCGATTCTATGCTGACCTCTCTGTTGTACACCGGATCAATGAGTTGAGCAGCATTGGCGTGGAGGTAAATGCGGTCTGTCTCTTCCTTAAGAATTAAATCACCCTGTTGCACAAATTCCTGACCATGCCTGGTTTTGTCAATGTAAGTTTTACCTTGCAGACCCTCTATCACTATGCTATGAATATCACCCACCGTAAAATAGGTGTGTAAAGCCTGGGTTATGGGCATGGATGTTTGATCCAGGTTGTGGGTGATCAGGCTGATGTTCATGACATGGTTCGAGGCTGCTACCTTCAATTCCAGTTTCCATTGATAAGGCCACAGTGCGAAGGTATCTTCAGAAGATTGTATTGACATAGTACAAAAAATCGCGCCTTCACATTCCCGGAAACTTTCCATTTGCCAGGGCATTGTTCTCACAAAGCCATGTTGTGCATGGCCATCCCGGGGGCCAAACCATGGCCAACAAACAGGAATTCCTCCTCTTATCGCTTTTGGGCCATTCAAGTCTGCCAGGGCACTGCAAAAAAGTACACCCGCTGGCTGATCAAGGGGCTGCCATTGGGTGATATGGCCTCCTTTGTTGAGTACTGAAAATTGAGGACTGTTCATCACGTTTATTCCTGATTGTACCCCTTACCGGTTGCTGCCCAATACAGACCGCCAAATAAATGATCGAGAAATACAGGATCTTGATACACACCGGGTAAATGCCCCATGGCAGTATAAAAAGATCGACCCCCATCGTACTTATGAAACCAGGATATGGGGTGCTTTCCGTTCATGCCTCCTTGTGGATAATCCTTTGTGGGGTTGCCCGGAAAATAAGATGATTCATCAATTTCAAGCAAATACGTAAGACCGCTTTGTTTCTCCGGAGATAATATATACCATTCATCCGTAAACCAATGAGGAGATTGAAAATTGGCCATACCCATAAACTTACGATTGAGGGGATGCAACCTGGCAGTTTGAATGGCCGGATGCGAAACAAACATCCTGCCTACCAAACGAGTGTACCACTCCCAATTGTATTCTGTATCAGAAGCACTGTGAATACCTACAAATCCTTTACCCGATTGGATAAAACGCTGCATGGCTGCCTGCTGGTTGTCATTCAGAATGTCCCCTGTAGTATTCAGAAAAACAATGACGTCATAAGTCTTTAGTTTTTCATCTGTAAACCACTCGGCATTCTCCTGCCATTCCATATCAAAAAAATGCCTGTCAGCCATTTTTTCAAAAGCTTCAACACCATCTTTTATCGATTCATGGTGCCATCCCATGGTTCGAGTAAAAAGCAATACTTTAAATTGTTTCTGTGCAGAAAGCGCGTCTGTTAAAAACAGAAAAACCGAAAAAAACAGACAGGTATAAATTTTTACTTTCATGGATTCATTGCTTTGCGAATGGCTTCCTCTGCCAAAGTAGCCATTATTTTATAACATTTTACGGTTGGATGAACACCATCTTCCGCCATCTCTTTATCTAGTCCATTTTCCTTGTTTTTTAAAACAGTATGGTAATCCAGGTATATTAAACCATACTGCTCTGCCATCATCTTGATGGATTGATTCAGCGAAATTACTTTTTCAGCTGTGTTTTCAACGGTGGGTCTCCAATATATATCTGAAGCCGGTAAAACGGAAGCCAATATTACTTTGATGTTGTTGGCTTTGGCAAGCTCAACCATTGAAATAAGATTGCCCAAAGTGAAGCCCTCATCATATGGACCTGTATTTTCGGCAATATCATTGATACCCAAATGAATTAAAACCACCTCAGGGTTCAGTTCCAATACATCTCTTCTAAATCTAAGCAAACCTTGTGAAGTGGTTTGTCCGCTTATGCCCCTGCCAATGTAATGGTTGATTTCAAAAAAATCGGGCACTGCTTTGACAAAGCCCTCAGTGATGCTATTGCCAAAAAAAACAGCTCTTGGTCTTTTACCATACTTGATGGTTTGGTTATCACTTTGAAAAACGTCAATTTGTGAAAAAGCGATTGCGTTTACCTGCGCTGACAATTCAGAAATTATTGCCATTCCCATTACGATCCATGTCATGACTGATATTGTGATTTTCATATTGCATTATTAAATATCCTGTTATTCATTATTTCAACGATTCTTTGGCCGGCACAACCATCCCAGAGTTCCGGCTTTTCTCCTTTTTTCCATTTCCCGACCGTCATTTGCTGAAGTGCAGCAACGATATTGTTTTCATCTGTGCCTACCATTTCATTGGTACCTATGATCACAGTCTCAGGTCTTTCTGTAGTGTTGCGCAGGGTCATACAGGGAATGCCCAAAATGGTGGTCTCTTCGGTGATTCCTCCCGAATCGGTAACTACACCTCTGGCATTATTCACCAAATAAATAAATGACAAATAATCCATTGGGCTGGTAAGATATATGTGAGGATAGATTTTACCAATGCTTTCAAATATCTTTTTTGTTCTGGGATGCATAGGAAAGATCAATGTATGCCCATTGGCATTTTCATTCAACAAAGTCAATAATCTATCTAAACCTTCGACGCTGTCAACATTGGATGGGCGATGTAAGGTTACCACCAGATAGGGCTGATCAGCCAGTTTCAAGTCATCAAAAAAACCGGGCTTTTTCAAATTGGGTAATTGTGTCATCAACGTGTCAATCATGGTGTTGCCCACAAAAAATATCTGTTGCTCACTGACACCTCTGGATAATAAATTTTCATTGGCTTGCCTTGAAGTTGTAAAAAAATAGTCTGCTATACTATCTGTTACAATTCGATTGACTTCTTCGGGCATAGTCATATCTCCTGACCGAATGCCACCTTCCACATGAGCAACAGCGACCCCTTCTTTTTTAGCCACCAAAGTGCAGGCCATGGTAGAAGTGACATCTCCAACAACAATGCACAGATCGGGTTTCTCAATTTTCAGGGCATTTTCATAAGCCATCATAATCTGTCCGGTTTGATAAGCCTGAGACCCTGAGCCTACGCCAAAATTGATATGGGGTTCGGGAAGATTTAGTTGTTCAAAAAAATTTTGACTCATGGCTGCATCGTAATGTTGCCCTGTGTGAATCAGCCTGTAAGACAAAGGATTCTCAGCCTTTGCGTTGTGTGCATGCAAAGCGTGGATGATGGCTGCTATCTTGATGAAATTAGGCCGGGCACCTGCTATGATGTCAATGTTCAATTTTGTGTGCATTTCTGTTGTCATACCTTGGTACATCTTACTTAACAACGATGAAAGTACCATCGTTTTGGTATGTAGACATTTTGCCGATGGGTTCAACAAATGCATCCATGCCATGCGCTTTAAATACACTTTCAACCTCACTCCTGTTTTCGGGTGCCACGGCAATCAGCAATCCTCCGCTGGTTTGGGGGTCAGCCAAAACGGCTTGTACCAACGCCTCATCCACCTGAGAAGCAAATCTAACCTTGTGGCCATAAGCTTTGAGGTTTCTTCCTGTCCCTCCGGGAATGGATTTTTGAGCCAAATAATAATCGAGGTCAGGAATGATCCGGGGGACTTTTTCATGGTGCACTTCTGCACACAATTGACTTCCTTCAGCCATCTCAGTGAGGTGTCCTAATAAACCAAAGCCGGTTACATCTGTCATGGCATGAACTCCTTTGACAGAACCCATACGGTATCCTATTTTATTGAGTTGCATCATTTGACGAGCGGCAATGCCTTTATGATCATTTTGTAAAATTCCTTTTTTCTCTGCGGTTGTTAAAATGCCCACACCCAATGGTTTGGTCAAATACAACAAATCTCCTTCCCTTGCGGCATTATTGGTTTTCAAATGGTCGATCTGCACCAATCCACTTACGGCAAGGCCAAAAATAGGTTCCGGCGCATCTATGCTGTGCCCTCCTCCCAGAGGGATTCCTGCCTCCAGACAAATACTCTGAGCACCTTCAATTACCCTCCTGGCAACGTCTGTAGAAAGAATGTTGATGGGCCAGCCCAAGATGGCTATAGCCAGGACAGGGTTGCCGCCCATGGCATATACATCGCTGATGGCATTGGCAGAAGCTATCCTTCCAAATTCAAAGGGATCATCGACAATGGGCATAAAAAAATCGGTAGTGGAAATCATGGCTTTGCCGTCACCCAAATCATATACAGCTGCATCATCTTTACTGTGGTTTCCCACCAAAAGCTTATCATTGTCGGGCATGGCTATACTGGTGCTGATGATTTCTTCCAATACGTTGGGTGCTATTTTACACCCACAGCCTGCACCGTGAGAATATTGAGTCAATTTAATTTCCTGCTCCATATTTTTTTATAATCGTGTTTATTTTTGAATGATGCTCAGCAGACTTTCTGCATTGCGTTTAGGGTCAGTGTCTTCGCATGGTACTACTGTAAGCAGATCGTGGGACAACGATTTTTCGACCACGGCTTTATCGTACCATTTGTCATAGTACTTGAGCAGAATGGCAAAACTCTCATGAACCTGCCCTTCGATCAGTGCATTGATGGCATTTTTTGTTTCCAGCCCTCCCAATCTCTTTTTGATTCTAATGATGGCATTGACCATTTTTTCAACGGGCAATTTTCCATATTCGGCAACAGTGTATTCCAATCTCTTCTCAAACGGAATATCAAGCATAAAGTGATGGCATTTGCCCATCCATACCCATAAAGATTTGGGTAAGTTGACATGACCGATCCTGATGCTTTCATCTTCTATCCAGATAGGCTGGTTTCGACGAATGTAAAGCTCATTTGCCAGTAAGTTTTCAAACATTTCCTGACCGGGCTGCTCAGGCATGCCGATATTGCCGAAGGCAGACCCTTTGTGGTGGGCTATACCCTCCAGGTCAATTACGGCTTCACCTCTTTTTTCTAATTCATGTAATACCTTGGTCTTTCCTGCTCCCGTATTGCCCGCCAATACAAAGAAAGGCCAGGGTTTTTCAAAGCACGCTAATACACGGTTGCGGTATGCTTTGTATCCACCTTCCAGGACATATACATCAAAACCGTATAAGTCCAGCAGCCATGCAACGCCCCCACTACGCATACCACCACGCCAGCAATGTACCAATAAAGTATAGCGACCGGGAATAAACTTTTCTGCAGCATCTATAGGTTTCTTTTCATTAAGCCATGATTCAACCGTTGAAATCATGTCCTGCATCTTGGGTCCATAAAAACCCAAACCGGCCTTAATGGCATCTTCCTTACTTTTTTGTTTGTAAAGTGTACCTACCACCGCCCTTTCTTCATCGGAAAATAAAGGTAAATTTTTTGCTCCCGGAATATGGGCGTGATTGTACTCACCGGGAGACCTCACATCAATGATGAGATCAAAAGTGAGTTCAAAATGGTCGTTGATTCTCTTTACCGACATCAGCTTTAATCAGATTTGCGTATTTTTTTATCTCCCATTAAATCTTTTAATACCATATCGTATTCTCCTATGACGGCCTGAGCAGAATAATGTTCAACCACATTCTGCCTGCCTGCCTCACCCATGGCTTCTCTTTCATCGGACGAAAGTCCGGCCATTTCAATGATGGCATCAGCAATTTCCTGGGCAGATTTGACTTTCACCAAATAACCGTTTATCCCGTTTTTGACCATGTCTTTGCACCCGGGTACGCTGGTTGCAATAACAGGCTTAGCCATACTCATTCCTTCCAGTAAAACCCTGGGCATACCTTCCCTGTAGGATGGCAAAATAACCACATCTGATTGGGCTAAAAAGGGAATTATATTCTCCTGGTAACCATGGAAATGAATGTCATTTCTATGATGATACCTGGCCAAATCTTCAGCACTTACAGATGCCGGGTTGCCTTCATCTGTATCTCCTACCAAATGAAGGTTGATATGGCCGAGCTCATCAGCTGCTTTCGCAAAGCCTTGCAATAATTCCATTACTCCTTTGTCGTACAGGAGTCTGCCAATGAAAATAAAATTCAGTTTTTCATTCATGGAGCGGGTATTCAGTTTCGGATGAAATTTTTCAACATCAATCCCTGAGCCCCTTATCAGTGAAGTTTTACCGGCCTTGGCAATGCCTTTACGAATAAATAAATGTCTGTCATCCTTATTTTGAAAAATAACCCTTGAGGATTTTTCCAGGGCATATTTGTACAACCGGACTACCACCTTATTGATCAACCTGTTTTCAAGGAATGTAAATCCAAGTCCGGTTATGGTATTCACGGCAGGTATTCCCAATCTGTGAGCAGCCAATGTGCCATAGATATTGGGTTTAACGGTATAGCACAAAACTACATCCAGCTGTTGTCTTTTCATAATTGCCACCAGCTCGTGATAGAGTGCCAGGTCAGAAAAGGCATTGGTCCCTTTTCTTTGTAATTTTTTCAATTCTTCATAACCATCACAGATCTCCTCCAATCGTCCTTCGAACCCATCAGCAGGAGCAATACCATATACTTTATTTTCATGGCACCTGAGATGCCTTATCAGATCTGCTCTGAAATGATAAAGATTCCAGGCAGTATTGGCTATGATCCCTACGCGAAAACCTCTTATTGTTTGATCCACCTTTTGTACCAGCGATAAAGAATAAAAAGATACCACAATGTACCATGCTCAATCATGCCCGATTTTTCTTCCACAAAAAGATTTGTCTCCTTTTGCAGAAAGCCGGCATTGAGTCCAAAGTGGTGAATAAATTCAGCATCGACCGACATATCCTTTACTTCCTGTAGATACAAAGTTTTTAGCCATTGTATAAAAGGAATTCCAAAGCCTTGTTTTCTGCGGTCAATGGCAGTAGAGGGTACATAGTTGTACAAAATCTGACGAAGCACCCATTTCGACTGATGGTCGCGGACTTTAAATTTATTGGGCAATGACAAGGCGTGTTCGATTACCTTGTGATCCAAAAAAGGCTCTCTGGCCTCTAATGCCACAGACATCGTAGCCCGATCGACCTTCGCCATGATATCGCCTTCCAGATAGGAGGTAGCGTCGGCCACGGTAAACATGGATAGGTATTGGTTTTCGGCCAAAGGGTTGGGATCCTCAAAAACGGGAATGGGAGCCTGACCTGTCAACGCCCTTGTAGCCTCCTCCGTCATACTTGTTGTCACCAGTTGAAGGAAATCCAGTCTGGACTTACTTTTCAAGGCTCTCACCATTTTTGGATACCTGATTTCAAGGTGTTTAATATGCTTAAGACCGGGCAATTTAGGTAAAACGGAAGCTGCCATTGCAGGAGAAATCCAGCCTGCCATACCGGCTGCTGCTTGTCTCAAACCCAGGGGAACTTTGCTTATTTTATCATAGTATTTATCGGCCAAAAGATACCTTTCATATCCTGTAAATAATTCGTCTCCCGCATCAGCAGAAAGGGCTACCGTAACATGTTTGCGGGCTTCTTCTGCCACCAGCGTAGTAGGGATGCCTGAACTATCCCCAAAGGGCTCATCATAGATGTCACAAAAATCCTCAGTAATCCTTTCAAATTCCGACAGACGACAAATAAAACTGTGATGGTGCGTGCCCAAAGCTTTGGCTACATCGGCTGCATGGTGTGATTCATCATAGGTTTTATCTTCAAAACCTATGGTATAGGTGTTAATAGGCTGCTCTCGGTCTTTCTGCAGTAAGGCAGTGACCAGAGAACTATCGATACCACCACTCAGAAAAACACCAACCGGTACATCTGCCACCAAACGAAGATTAAAGGCTTCTGTTAAAATTTCTTCCGTAGATTTTATTACCTGTCTGTCTGAGTCGGCACAAGGTCTTGCAGTCTCCGCCTTTTGGCCAATGTTCCAATACGTGGAAAGATGGGGTTCTTCATTTTTTTTGAGTGTCAGGAAACTGCCGGGAACCAGTTTTCTGACATTTTTAAATATACAATAGGGTGACCGTATATATCCTGTTTGTAGATAAAGATTGACCGCTTCGAGGTCAATATCCTTATTAAAAGAAGGGTGTTGATGAAAAGCCTTAAGTTCAGAGGCAAACATAAACAAACCGTCTTTCCAATACCAATAAAGAGGCTTTACGCCAATTCTATCACGGCACAGGACTAATTTTTCCTCTATCTTATCCCATATGGCAAAAGCAAACATGCCCCGGAAACGATGTATACAAGCTTCCCCCCACTCATGATAAGCTTTGATAATTACCTCAGTGTCGCTATGAGAAATGAAGGAATATCCCAACCGGATCAAGTCATTTTTGACTTCCTCAAAATTGTACATTTCTCCATTGTAGACCATTACGTACCTATCCCATTCATAGGGTTGATGTCCCAATGCAGAAAGGTCGATGATGGCCAATCTGCGGTGTCCAAGAGCTATGTGCTGATCTACATAAATGCCTTCATCATCAGGGCCACCGTGCGCCAGCGTTTGGTTCATAGCGCCAATGAT
>ERZ724526.441-NODE-441-length-24282-cov-11.736864_pt1 | contig 24282 bp, 16 predicted proteins | sample MGYA00376059_ERZ724526 | MGnify/ENA primary metagenome ERZ724526 (study PRJEB28724, sample SAMN07190883) | activated sludge metagenome | isolation source: activated sludge of sewage treatment plant in Hong Hong | place: Hong Kong | collected 2016-03-17 ...
CTGCTGCCGGTTCGGTGCCTGTTGCGGCTGCATCGGCTGCGCGCGGTCGGGCGCCTGCTGCGGCTGATTTGCCTGTTGCCCGTTCGGGGGCTGCTGCGGCTGCATTGCCTGTTGCCGGTTCGGCGCCTGCTGCGGCTGCATCGGCTGCGCGCGGTCGGGCGCCTGCAGCGTCTCATTTGCCTGTTGCCAGGTCGGTGGCTGCTGCGGCTGAACTGCCTGTTGCCGGTTCGGAACCTGCTGCGGCTGATTTGCCTGTTGCCAGTTGGGAGCTTGCTGCGGCTGCATCGGCTGCTGCCGGTACGGCACCTGCTGCGGTTGTCCGCCCGGTTCCCTTGGAGCGCGCTGCCGCTCAAGCTGTTGGGCGTGAATACTTCCCGGCGGAGGAACAGGACGGAGCACGTTGCCCACTCGCTCGACACTGCCCCGCATCGGAGCGTACCCATTGACCACACCCCCACTCCTCACCCAGACATCGCGATGATGCTGGGTTGGGTAATGGAACCGGAAATAGCCTCGATACAGCACCACCCCGCCGACGCCAAGCCAGACTCCGTTGACATAGCGCATGGGAACTATGCAGAAGCAGCTCCCCGGTGTGTCAAGCAAGATCGGGTAGTACGCGACTCCGGGTTCCGCGTCGTAAAAGACGGGCGCCCCGCCTTCGACGTACTCGAGCGGTGGCGAATACTGGTCTTCAAATCCCATGCCTGCCGATGCTGATGGTTGGGCAACAGCCATCGGCCGGGGCGTCACGACGCATCCCCCCAAAATCATGGCCATCGGCACAACGCACAAGAAGCTGGTTTTCACGGCCCTTCCTCGCACTAATATGTCAAGCAAAGTAGCCCCGGCTAACTGCGCGTCAGACTCCGAATGTTCCTGGCCGCCTGGGTTCCGCTTGGTCTGCTGGCGTCCTCCAGTTGGCGTTGAAGCGTTTTTCCTTTGGTCAGCAGAGCGTAACTATCTTGCACTGCGCTTACCGGACGTCAAGGAGGCGCCCGCTTTCCTTACTCCGCTCGATCGGAAGGCCCGTTTCGAAAGGTGCATCACGCTGGGAGTCCCCATTTTCTTCACGAACCTTTGACCCCCGCTTCACCAGTCACCGAACTACTTGCAATGAGGACTATCTTTCATCGTCGAGCACATTCTGTTGATTTCCTTTGGAGGCAAATCGAGTTCTCGAAGCTCACTCATGCGTAAGAACGCCTCGAACAATCTGGGCTCGTTCGGATACTTGGCGTAGGCCTCCTTGGAAAGGCTGGTCGCCACCGGGCAGTATTGCTTTTGGCTCCGTTCGAGTTGCTGGGCTCTTTCGGGGCTTAGGGACGGATCTTCCCCGGCTAGGTGATAACAGGTATCCACCGCCTCGATCGTACGCGCGATGGCATCGGCCTTGTTTATTGGTAATGCTGTCATTTTGCTGAAATTCTTCCCCGCATCAATTCTGATCAAGGTCGCGTATGCTCCTCGCGTGCCATTTGGATAGAACCATTGCCAAATCAGCTTATTATCTTGGGCAAGCTTGATTTCTATATTGCCACCATCAACGCATCTCCCAGATTCAATTTTCTCGGCAAAAAACAATTTGTCTTCGCGAATTTCCAACAGCCTCAACGTCCCCCTGCAATTCAATTCCGGATAAATTACGGATCCACCAGACGCCCCCTCTTTCAGATTTTCTAGATCTATTGTTACAGAATACCTCTTGCTATTTGGTTGCTCAACAGGTCCTTCCCATTTTCCCACTGGCAGTCCCCTAGGGGGTGTCTTCGCTGGTGTGGTCTGTGCTGCGTTCGGGACGGCCGAAGCCGGCGGCCGCGGCGTTATCTCGCAGGGGGTGAATATTCCCGATCTGCGGCGCCGTTCCGCCACTTCCAAGGCAGATACCATGGCACGGTCCGGATTGCCGTAAAAGCGCGAGGAGGCGCTGTCGAGGTTGACGTGACGCGCCCACGCCCTGCTCCCGTTCGCGTCGAAGAAGACGTCGATTTGGTTGGCGCCGCAATTGTGCGGCTCGCACGCGTTGAAGTACCCGTAAGTTCTGCCGCCAATGTCGCACGCGCTGCCGGGCGACTCGACGGAACCGCCGCCACTAAGGAAGCGGGAGAGCCAGCGGTCCGTCGGCGGTGTGCCGGCGAACATCGCGTTGAACGAACGCCGGTAAGCTGGGCTGCCGCGCAGGCGATCGGACAGCGTCATTGACGCGGTGGTAACGGAAGGTGTCGTCGTTGGCGTGGTTTGGGCTGCATTCGGGCCGGCTGAAGCCGCTGTGGCATTGGTCTTCCATAGTCGGACGTTGGGTATGCCCGTTGCCTTTTCCAGTGGGTCGTTCTTGGGGGCTCCTTCCCAACCGTAGGGATCAACAAAGGCATATCCATACGGTGAACCTTTGCTTTCTTTGAGTACCTCGAAATGAAAGTGTGGCGCAATACTGTAGCGCGCTATCACATTTCCATTCTTGTCTTTCACTGGCGGAGAACTTTGTCCGGTCAAGCCGATAAGGGCGCCAGCCTTGATTTCGTCACCTGATACAAAATCAATCCGGCTGAGGTGGCCATATTGGGTGACATATCCGTTCCCGTGGTCAATTCCGACATAGCCCCAAATTCCACATCCGCCAGTTTCTATGCCCATTGGCACACATCGTCCCGGCAATCCCGTTGCCTTATTGATAATCTTTACCACTTTGCCGCTCGCGGCTGCGTACACAGGCGTACCGACCTCGGCTATATAGTCGTACGCCGGATGATTGTCATAATTGAGGCCTTGTTCGGCCAAGCACCCGTCGTTGGTTCCTTGGTAGAGGCCCTTGATAATGAATGGCTTGCCAGGATTTGGCGAATGCTGGGGATAGCAGCCTTGATTGGCCTTCGGTTTCGTTGCAGTGGCTCTTCCCTCTTCACCAGTGAATGCGGTTACGATGCCGTCTTCATCATATGGTTTCTCCATATGATGATCTAGGACGGAAGCCATACTGGCAGGCGCGTAGGCACCCTTGCTGTAACGGGTGGTACTGCATTTTCCCTGGGCAGCGATCGGACAACTAAGCGGGAAATCCAGGAACGGCGTGATCGCCGCCTCAGCAATCGGCGCCAATGCGACGATGCATGCAACCCCCAGAAGAATCTTGCGCATAGCCACCCCCGAAAATGATCGACGCGACAATTCAGACGACAGCGAATGGGGTCTTGGCGGTCTTCGTGTCCTTCCCGTCCGAAATCGTCGTTACCAGGGTGTAGTTTCCCTTCGGGAGATCCTTCGGCAAGCTTACCTTGGCCGTTGACGTGTGGGTGCCTTGCGGCCGCACGACCTCACGCCGCCCGAGATCCATGGTTTCCTGCTCGCTGACCAGTGTGCGGACTTCAGTCAGCTTGACTTGGTCCGCGTTGTTCGGGGACAGCGTTGTGTACTGCACGGTGCTATCAAACGATCCCCCGCGGGCGACTGCCTGCGGCGCGACCGATGCGGTTTCGACAATCAACTTGTTGCCGCGGTCGTCGTAGTTGTATCTTCTGGCGGCTTCCGCGCGGGTCGCGTCTTGTTTGTCCATGTAATTGCCGATGGCGGCGCCCGCCAATAAGCCAATCAAGGCGCCGATCAGAGCGCCTTTCCCTTTGTTCTTGCTTACCGCGGCACCCAGAGCGGCGCCACTGACGGCACCGATAGCGGCGCCCTGTTGGGTTTGCGTGGCGCCAGTGCTGGCGCACCCTCCGAGTTGCGTAACCACGATCGACACAACCAGAACACTCGCTATTACCTTTTTCATGGCTTCTCTCCCTGTAACTCTACTATTCGACGACAAATATCCGGTCCTTCGGCATGCCCTTGGCCTGAAATCGCCGGGCGACCTGGAACGCTCGATCCTTCTGCTCAGCGCTGGTCACTGATCCTTTCAGGGTTACCGACAGATCGTCGGCAACCTGCGCTGTCACACTGCCAACACCGCCGTTGCGGAGCGCTCGGTTGATCTCACCCTCCAGCTTGGCGGGGTCGCTGGTTGCCGCTGTCTGGAGCGGCTCGGTGATGACTTGAATCGTGTTGCGAACGCCGCTCAGTTCGGGCGAATTGGAAACAAGAACCTGGGCATCTTCCTTCTCTTTCGCCGTGCTCACCTTGCCGCGCAGGACCGCGCTTCTGTCCGCGTTGACCTTGACGGAAACACCCGATAGCCCACTGTTCCTTAGCTGCCGGTTGAGGTCCTGCTGAACTCCCGTTGCATCGAAGGACGGGACGGGAGGCACGGCTGGAGTGGAGGGCGGTGCCAAATCAGGTCGCCCACTAGCGACTTCGTTGGGTGCGGTCGCTGATTGTGCTACCTCAAGTTGATCCCTCACGGCTGTAACACCCGTTGCTGTTTTCGCAAGCGCGAGCACTTTTGCCCTTTGTTCTTCACTCGCAACCGAGCCGTGGAGCGTCACGGCGAGGTCGCCATCAGTAGTGGGCTGGATTGTCTTGGAAAAGCCCGCGTCCGCAAGGATCATCTTCACTCCGGCGTCGACCATCTGCCTTGTTGCCATAGCCTGAGTGGAGGCTGCGGGCGCTGGGGATGCAGGTGAAGTTGGCGGCGCTTCAGCGACTTCCTTTGTTGGCGCGTTACGACCTGCAAGATACCAATACCCTCCGCCACCAGCCGCAAGCAAGGCTACCAAAACACCAGTTGCAATCACGACATTTGATCTGGACGATGCAGGTTGCGCTCCCGGAATGTGGGTCGCTGCCTGCCGTACCTGATCCGGAGGTGGCTCAGTCGCGAGTATGGGTGGTGAAGGCAGACCTTCATCTCGGGCAATGTTGGTTTTCTCCGTAGCCTCACGGGCCAGATCCATATTGTCGGCTGCTCCGGCCAAAGCCACGCCATCCTTCTTGCAGAATTTTGCACCGGCGGGATTTGCGGTGCCGCATTTTGGACAAATGACAAGATGGGCGGGGGGCGGGGCCGGGTGCGGGTTGACCGGCGGGGGTTCCTTTAAGGTGCTCTTTTTGCTGGCTTGGACGGTGACAGGGTCGAAGGTTTCGGTAGTGGCGGCAGCAACCACGGTTAGCGATGGTTCCTGACGTGACGCGACAGCGGGGACCGCACCTGCCGGTGTGCCACTGTCAAAGCGATAGCCATCTACCTTGCAGAATTTCGCTGCCAGCGCATTTTCCGAACCGCACTGCGGACATTTCTTGGTCGCAGGGGGCTCCGATGTGGTGGCCGCAACTGCGGCGGGCGATGGCTCCTGACGCGGCGCGGTAGCGGGGACACCGCTTGTGGGCATGCCGCTGTCGAAGCGATAGCCATCTACCTTGCAGAACTTCGCTGCCAGTGCATTTTCCGAACCGCACTGCGGGCATTTCTTGGTCGCGGGGGGCTCCACTGTCCTCTCTTCAATTTTCGCTCCGCACATGGGACAGAACTTCGGAGCGCCGTTGAGACCTGCGTTGCAATTCGGACAGTTCATGTTTCTTCCTTCTTAATTCGATCCCCGAACAGGGTCATGAGACCAAATCAATTGTCTGAGAGTTTTTTCCCACAACCAGTGCAGAAGTTGGCGGATTCCGAGTTCCGCTGGCCGCATTCGGTGCAAAAGACCGCTGACATTCGATTCTGAACCGGCACGAATGCATCTGGCGCGACCTCATGCACTGAGGCAGGTTTTCTGGACAGGACAAGCCATCCGCCCAGAAGCGCAAATGCCGCGACCACTCCCAATACGATCATTCCAAGCCAGGATGTGGCGCTGGATCTTGCCGACATCACCGTGCCTTTTCTGATACCGATTTGGCTCCATTTGACCTCGTTCGGCGAGACTTTGACGCCGTTCGTTTCATCAATTGTGCCCGGCATCCTTACCAGGAACTCGAAGGGGATGGGCATGTCGAAGTTTTGCGTCGCTAGTTGCCGAATCTCAAAGCGGTAGGTTTTGTCGAAGAACCCGCCTCCTTCGCTGACGAAAACATACTGAGTGCCCTTGTCACTTAACTCGGACACGTCCTTGAACGGTACCGTAAACTGCAAGACACTATTTCCGGCTTCGTCCTGCATCTGGTCAGCCATTTGCATTCCCTTGGGGGTGTCCCGCTGCATAGACTTCTTCAATTCCGGAACAACCATCGGCGCCCACTGCTTCTCAACGACGAACTTGATGGCAACTTGCCCTGAACCATCGCTATGAAAAGAAATCGACTGCTTGACTTCAAGGCACCCCGATAGCAACACGCTAACCAACAGACAGAGCATCGCCTTCACGATCAGGGCTGTCTGGGCGAACCGAGAACGGCTGCAGGTCTCTTTGGCTGCGGCCGCAAGTTCAATTGAGTATTGCCCGATCAACGCAGCCCCCTTTAACACCGTCATGCTGACGCCGCATTCAGAAGTCACGTCTACCGATCACCGCAAACGGTGTCCGCAGGATTCGCAAAACATGTCACCCGAGTTCACGCCCGTGCCGCATTTCGGGCAAAACGACACTACGCCCTCCGTTGCTGGCGGCGCTGCTTCGGCAATTGCCATGGTTGGAGGCAGCTTCGTCGTCTTCGGTGTTGTTTGCATACTGCGCTGTTGAGCGGCTTCGGCTCTCTGTTTCACGTCCGCCATGCGTTGCGCAAGGGCAGCTTCGGCTGCATCGAGTTCCAGACCTTCAACAGCCGCAAGGTAGATCAGGCACACGCCCTTGGTATGCACGAGTCCGGGCAACGTAAAAGCGATGAAGGCGAGGATGGCGGAACCGAAGATTCCTGCGAGCACGTAGCCTGCAACTTCACCGCCTTGAAAGCCACCGTACATTCCTAATGCCAGGAGATCACTAAACCCCGCGCCGCCGAGTCGCTGTCCTATGATGGAGGCAGAGATCGGTAGCGTTACAAGCGTACCGATGGTTACGATCGCCATTACCAAAGTGCCAACGACGGCGACAAGAAGGGAAAGCAGAATCCAGTTCATGAACACCATGAGTAGGCGCTGTTTGAGAACTGCCCACAGCCGGGCCAAAGTAGCCATGACGCCGCGTCCTTCCCATATCATTGGCGCCGCCAGTACCAGCAGTGAAACCATGAAGGCGAGATATGCAACCCCCGTGAGCAGCGCTGTCGCCGGGAAAACAAACGCATAGAGCAGGGGGCCTAGCCCGGGAATCTTGCAGACGAAGAAGAGTAGGGCAATCGCTAGCATGTAAAGCATGAAAGTGATGGCTACAAGAATTCCCAACCCGAAGAAGCGTGGCAAGGTGAATAATCCGGCCAGCGTGGCATTGGCAAGGGAGCGAGGCTCAAGATCCTTGGCATCGTCCATCAATACGATACCGGTGGCGGATGCTCCGGCAAGAAATGCAGCAAGCGCCAGAAATCCAAAGAGGGCCGCAACCACCCAACTGCCTGGGGCCAGTTTAGCTCCGACGAGAACAAGAACGAGAGCGATGAAACCACCGCCCGCTAGGAGCACAAACGCCTGCCAGTTGGAGGCTACCTCTGCCGCGCGCAAGAGTCCAACAGATCCCGAAAGATGCTCCCTAATTTTACTCATTTTGATTACCCCCTTGGCCTATTATTCTGGGCGCATTTCGCCGCTCTGTCTAGAACTTGTGCTTGAGATGCCGATGAAATTTTTCCAAATTTGTCCCCGGCAAATGGAGAAATTTCCGGGCACGTCGAAATTCGACCCGGTTGTGGCGCGCAAGATGCCGGGAAGGCTCAGCAGAGCACCTGATTTTTTTGCCAAAGCCCTGTGCAAAGGCGGGTAAAATCCCGCCCTGGACTGTTGCAGCGCGGACGAGACAAAATGGCCATCAAATCAGACAAATGGATACGCCGCATGGCGGCAGAGCACGGCATGATCGAGCCGTTTTCCTCCGACCTCGTGCGCGAGGCCGATGGCCAGAAGATCGTCTCCTACGGCACCTCGAGCTACGGTTATGACATTCGCTGCGCGCGTGAATTCAAGGTATTCACCAACATCAATTCGACCGTTGTCGATCCCAAGGCCTTCGATCCGAAATCTTTCGTCGAGATCGAGTCCGATGTCTGCATCATTCCGCCGAATTCGTTCGCGCTGGCGCGGACCATGGAGTATTTCCGCATTCCGCGTTCGGTGCTGACCATTTGCCTCGGCAAGTCGACTTACGCGCGTTGCGGCATCATCGTCAATGTGACTCCGTTTGAGCCCGAGTGGGAAGGCTACGTGACGCTGGAATTCTCCAACACGACGCCGCTGCCGGCCAAGATCTACGCTGGCGAGGGCTGCGCCCAGGTGCTGTTCTTCGAGTCCGACGAGATCTGCGAAACCTCATACAAGGACCGGGGCGGCAAGTACCAGGGCCAGGTCGGCGTGACGCTGCCCAAGATCTGACGCCGGGAGGCGCGGCCAGAAGGTTTCATTCCGTGATCCGATGCGGCGGGTCGCTGCTTTTCAAGGATTCGACATGCGCTTCCACTTTCCCGTCATCATCATCGATGAAAATTACCGCTCCGAGAATACCTACGGACTCAGCATTCGCGCCCTTGCCGCGGCGCTGGAGAAGGAGCGGCTGGAAGTGTTGGGCGTCACCAGCTTCGGTGACCTGACCTCGTTCGCGCAGCAGCAGTCGCGTGCCGGCGCCTTCATCCTGTCGATCGGCGACGAGGAGCTGGCGCTCGCGCCTGACCAGACCCTAGCCAAACTGCGCGCCTTCGTGACGGCGATCCGCAACCGCAACGCCGAAATCCCGATCTTCCTGCACGGCGAAACGCGCACCTCGCGCCACGTTCCGAACGATGTGCTGCGCGAACTGCATGGCTTCATCCACATGTTCGAGGACACCCCGGAATTCATCGCGCGCAGCGTCAAGCGCGAAGCCCGGGCCTACCTCGATTCGCTGCCGCCTCCATTCTTCCGGGCGCTGACGCAGTATGCCGCCGACGGCTCCTATTCGTGGCACTGCCCCGGGCACTCAGGCGGCGTCGCGTTCCTGAAGTCGCCGGTCGGCCAGATGTTCCACCAGTTCTTCGGCGAGAACATGCTGCGCGCCGACGTCTGCAACGCCGTCGAGGAACTCGGCCAGTTGCTCGACCACACTGGCCCGGTCGCCGCCTCCGAGCGTAACGCGGCGCGCATCTTCAATGCCGATCACCTGTATTTCGTCACCAACGGCACGTCGACGTCGAACAAGATCGTCTGGCACTCGACGGTGGCGCCCGGAGACATCGTCGTCGTCGACCGCAACTGCCACAAGTCGGTCCTGCATTCGATCATGATGACCGGCGCCGTGCCGATTTTCCTGATGCCGACGCGCAACAACTTCGGCATCATCGGGCCGATCCCGAAGGCCGAGTTCGCCTGGGAGAGCATCCGGAGGAAGATCGCCGCGAACCCCTTCGCGACCGACAAGAACGCCAAGCCGCGGGTGCTCACCATCACCCAGTCGACCTATGACGGGATCATCTACAACGTCGAGGAAATCAAGAAGGAGCTCGACGGCCGGATCGACACGCTGCATTTCGACGAGGCCTGGCTGCCGCATGCCGCCTTTCACGATTTCTACGGCGATTACCACGCCATCGGCGCCGATCGCCCGCGCTGTAGGGAGTCGATGGTTTTCGCCACGCAGTCGACGCACAAGCTGCTGGCCGGCCTCAGTCAGGCGTCGCAGATACTGGTCCAGGACTGCGAAACGCGCAAGCTCGACCGCGTTATCTTCAACGAGGCCTACCTGATGCATACCTCGACCTCGCCGCAGTACGCGATCATCGCCTCGTGTGACGTCGCTGCGGCGATGATGGAAGCGCCGGGTGGCACCGCGCTGGTCGAGGAATCGATTTCCGAAGCCCTCGATTTCCGGCGCGCCATGCGCAAGGTCGACGAGGAGTGGGGCGCCGACTGGTGGTTCAAGGTCTGGGGCCCCGACGTCTTTTCCGAGGAGGGCGTCGAAGACCGCGAGGCCTGGATGCTCAAGCCCGGCGAGCGCTGGCACGGCTTCGGCGAGCTGGCTGACGGCTTCAACATGCTCGACCCGATCAAGGCGACGATCATCACGCCGGGCCTCGACGTCGATGGCAATTTTGCCGCCGACATCGGCATCCCGGCCGCCATCGTCACCAAATACCTCGCCGAGCACGGCATCATAGTCGAGAAATGCGGCCTCTACAGCTTCTTCATCATGTTCACCATCGGCATCACCAAGGGCCGCTGGAACACGCTGGTCACCGAACTTCAGCAGTTCAAGGACGACTATGACCGGAACCATCCGCTGTGGAAGGTCCTGCCGGAGTTCGTCCAGAAGAACCCTCGCTACGAATCGGTCGGATTACGTGACCTGTGCGCCCAGATCCACGGGATCTACAGGCAGAACGACGTGGCACGCCTGACCACCGAAATGTACCTGTCGGACATGGTGCCGGCCATGCGTCCGGCCGATGCCTTCGCGAAGATGGCGCACCGCGAGATTGAGCGCGTGCCGGTCGATGCTCTCGAAGGCCGGGTCACGGCCGTGCTGCTGACTCCCTACCCGCCGGGCATCCCGCTGCTGATTCCGGGCGAGCGCTTCAACCGGACGATCTGCAGCTACCTGAAGTTCGCCCGCGAATTCAACGCCCGCTTCCCCGGCTTCGAGACCGACATCCACGGCCTGGTCAAGGGCGAGGATGGCCGCTATTACGTGGATTGCGTGCGCTGAGCGCGGCGTTTCGGTTTTGCCACTTTTTGGCGGTCGACCGCAACAGTCGCCGGAAATAGGGTAACAGTCGCGCTTTATTGACCCGCTAGTCAAATTGCTCCGGATTGCGCGTGCGCGAGCTTCGCGAATGAAATCGGGAGGCACCCCACGTATTCATGCTCATGTCTCCCATCCAGATGGCGAGGCAAATTCTGGCTGACGCCGGATGTTCATCTGGCAATCTCTGCCGGGCTCAACCAGCGTCAAATCCGCGAAGCGCAGTCAGTCGTTCAAACTCACATCGGAGCAATCACAATGCCTGGCACCGTGGCCCGACCTGGATATAGATCTCGCACTTGAATCAATCCGCCGGCCACCGGCCTTCCCCTTGGTTTCACGCGGCAAGTAATTCATGAAGCTTCTTGCGGTCGACCGGGAAAATGCGCACAAGATAGAAAATTCTCAGGTCCCTTGCGCCGTGTGCTAACAGAGCGCGATGAGGGGCCACCCAAGAGCCGGGAACTCAGTCGGGTGCGTGGGGAACAGCAGGGGTGACAGGCAGCGCTTGCCCTTTGCGCGAACCGAACTTGTGCGAGTACGCCCAGGTAAATTCAGCGCCAAACAAGAAAATCTGCGCTGAGTAATAAACCCAGAGCAGCACGACAACCAGTGAGGCGGCCGCCCCGAAGCCGGAAGAAATGTTGCTCCTGCCAATGTAGGCGCCAATCAGGAACTTGCCGGCGAGAAACAACACGGAGGTGACGGTCGCGCCAATCCATACATCTTTCCAGTCGACCCGCACCCGCGGCATAGTCTTGTAGATCATTGCGAACACGGCAGTTGCCAGCCCGATGCCGAGTGCCAGTTCGATCATGTAAGCCACCGTGGCCCAGCCATGGAACAGTGGATCCCAGCGCTTGCTCAGCGCCGCCAGGCCAGCACTGAACGCCAGCGAAACAGTCAGTTGAAAGCCGATCGCGAGAATCATGCCAAAGGATAGCAATCGGGCGCGCACCAGTCCCCACACCCCGGAGCTTTTTGCCCTGGTCGGCGCCCGCCAGATTCGATCAAGAGCGTCCTGCAGTTCCGCAAACACGGACGTCGCGCCAATGAAGAGAAACGCGAGCCCGAAGACTGTTGCCAGTCCGGTCTCAGGCGACCTTGACACGCTTTCCAGCAGTCCCTGTACCGCCAATGCGCCGGGTGCGCCGAGCATCCCCTGCAACTGGTCGAAGATTTCGCCACGGGCAGCTTCCTCGCCGAAGACCAGCCCGGCAACAGAAATCACAATTAACAGGAGGGGCGCAATCGAGAACATCGTGTAGAAGGCCAAAGCCGCACCCATGCTCTGCGCATAGTCGTGAACCCAATTCACGGCAGCCGCCTTGAACAGATCCGCGATATCCTTGAAGATCATGGTCAGATCCCACGCCTGCGCGCGGGCCTTGTCGCCTGGCTTGGTCCGCCACATGAGCGCAAGCCTTCTCGTGACTGCACGGGTTTACTGATCGTCACTTTGTTTGAGTCCCTTTCCTTTGATACCTGGAATGCTCTTGACTATCTTAAGTCGTCAGTTATGTGTCGAATCAGATGCTCATTCAAGAACTTGACTGTTTTTCGATATTTATCTTGAACTTGTGGTGCCAATTGTCGAAACGGGCCAAAAGTTGGCTCAAACGCCTTGTAAAACTGTTCTGTGGAAATGGGGGGAGCAACCTTAAAATCGTGAGCGAAAGCAGCGGGCCAGTTAATCACCGAGCATGGTATAGCTCCATTCTTCACGGGTAGCGCCCAAGAAACAACGACCTTGCTCTTGCCTGTGGTCATGTTCAAGGCCATTGATTTTTCTTTTACAGAATCAGCGAGAGCAATTCCAAGCCACTGAGCAGACTCCCCGATACGATAGGCGTCAATGAGCGCAGGCCCAGCGTACATGGATTTTTCGAAATTGAAATAGAAAGTCCCGAACGATATTCCAGCCCTGACGGGAACGCTCCGACAATACGCCTTGTGAAAAATCTCACTAACCACGATGAGCAAGCAGCGCAATTCAATATCGGATTCACCTTTGGTGAAGAACAGTATGGTGTCTGAAAAGGTGACCGACCTTACTGCGTCCGAGACGGCTACAATTCTTTTGGTGTCGAGAAATTCAAGCATATGGCCATTGGCTATATCTCGGACGGCGGCTAAGTCCGACAACATGCTCCAGGCTGCATTAGCGTCCCGTTCGACGATCGATGACATTCCGAGTATGTCCAAGTGCGCCACAAATCTTGAACCGCGCACGGCTGAAATTGGAAACCTAGCCACCTTTCATTACTCGTTCGTAACAGGACTCGCCCTGATCTTTCCCCCAGCAATCAAAGCGGCCAGGGTCACGTTGTATCGGGTCTTGGGCGCCGGCCATCACGGGTGAAAAAGCAAAAAGGGACCAAGCTCGAATTAGAGTAGAAATGGCCAAGATCATATTTTGTTATCTCGTTCGGCCCGGCGGCGATAAGTCACGAACGCAAACCCGGCTCCCTCTGTTTTCCCCGTCTTTTCCCAGTCGACCGCAGCAATCTCCGGAAACCACGTATCGCCTTCGGGTTCGAGGTCGACTTCGGTGATCTCCAGCCGGTCGGCGACGGCAATCGCCTGGCGGTAGATTTGCTCGCCGCCGATAATAAAAACGACTGTTGCGGTCGACGCCAGTTTCAAGGCATTTTCCAGCGAATCGGCGAGTTCGGCACCGGGGGCGGGGTAGTCCGTCTGACGGCTGATGACTATGTTGCGCCGGCCGGGTAGCGGGCGAAAGCGCGGCGGCAGTGATTCCCAGGTCTTGCGCCCCATGACCACGGTGTGGCCGGCGGTCAGCGCCTTGAAATGCGCCATGTCCTCTGGAATATTCCAGAGCAGCCGGTTATCCTTTCCGATCACCCGGTTCCGGGCGACGGCGGCGATGATGACGATCTCGGACACCGAAATGCTCAGGCGCGAGCGGCGATGGCGTCGCGATACAGGGCGATATAGTCGCGGGCGGCATATTCCCAGGAGAAATCACGGCGCATGCCGTTCTGCTGGATGCGCTGCCAGAGCTTGCGCTCATGCCAGCAGTGTGTCGCGCGTTCAAGCGCCAGCCACAGCGCGTGCGGGGTCGCTTCGTCGATAACGAAACCGTTGCCCGTCCTGTCGGCCAGCGTGGCGTCGTTGACGTCGACCACGGTATCGGCGAGGCCGCCGGTCGCGCGAACGATCGGCGGCGTGCCGTAGCGCAGACTGTACATCTGGTTCAGCCCGCAGGGCTCGAAGCGCGATGGCATCACGGAGCAGTCGGCACCGGCTTCGATGCGATGCGCCAGTGCTTCGTCGAAACCCAGGCGAACGGCGATCTGCCCGGGGTGGCGCGCGGCGAGGCCGCTGAAGCCGGCTTCCATCGCCTTGTCGCCGCTGCCCAGAACGGCGAGTTGCGCCGGCAGTTGGGTAATGCCTTCACCCAGCGTCAGAACGAGATCGAGACCCTTCTGATGCGTCAGGCGGCCGATGATGCCGAACAGCGGGCGGTCGTCAGCGGGTTCGAGCCCCATTTCCAGTTGCAGGGCGCGCTTGTTGTCGCGCTTGGCGGCCAGCCGGTTGGCGGCGTAGGGCGCAGCCAGTGCCGGGTCGGCGGCCGGGTTCCAGAGCGCCATGTCGACGCCGTTGAGAATGCCGCGCAACGCCCCGGCGCGGTGGCGAAGCAGCGGGGCGAGGCCGTAGCCGAAGGCCTCGTCCTGGATTTCGCTGGCGTAGGTCGGGCTGACCGTCGAGATCAGCGTCGCCAGTTGCAGGCCGGCCTTGAGGAACGAAAGCTGGCCGTGGTATTCGAGGCCGTCGAAGCGCCAGGCGTGTTCGGGCAGGCCGAGGGCCGTCAGATGACCGGCGGCAAAAGTGCCCTGGAAAGCGATGTTGTGCACTGTCACCACGCTGGCCGCGCCGCCCTCATAATGCAGCCAGGCGGGCGCGAGCGCGGTCTGCCAGTCATTGAGGTGAACGACGTCCGGCTGCCAACTGAGCGGCGATGCGCTCTGGCCGAGCAGCGCGGCGACCCGCGACAACATGCCGAAACGGATGGCGTTGTCCGGCCAGTCAAGGCCGAGCGCATCGACGTAGGGATTGCCGGAGCGCGCGAACAACTCCGGGCAGTCGAGCAGGACCAACGGCAGGCCGTCGGCTTCGGCGGCGAGCAGGCGTGTCGGTGGCAGGGCCGGAGCGAGCGCCGGCAGTTCGGCGATAACGGTGGCCCCGGGGAATGCCTTGTGCAAGGCGGGATAGGCCGGAATCAGCACCCGGATGTCGTGTCCGGCACGGTGCAGCGCCGCCGGCAGGGCGGCGGCGACATCGCCAAGACCGCCGGTGCTGACCCAGGGGGCCATTTCCGAGGTGGCAAAGAGGATCGAGAGTCCGCTCAAATCATCAGGTTCTCAGGGCGGCGAGCAGGCCGCGCGTCGAGGCGTCGAAGGCCGCGTCGTCGCCGGCCCCGTCGAGCACCGGCGTTAGCCGGCTGGCGAGTTGCTTGCCGAGTTCGACGCCCCACTGGTCGAAGGAATTCAGGTTCCACAGAACGCCGAGGCAGAACACCTTGTGCTCGTAGAGTGCCAGCAACTGGCCCAGCGTGTAGGGATTCAGTGCTGGCAGAACGAGCGTGGTCGACGGCTGGTTGCCGGGGAAGACCTTGTACGGAACGAGCGCTTCCGGCACGCCGGCGGCGCGGGCCTCGGCGGCGGTCTGGCCGAAGGCGAGCGCGGCCGATTGCGCCAGACAGTTGGCAAGCAGCGCCGCATGATGCCCGCCGGGCAGCGGAAAGTCGCTGTCGCGCAGCGCAATGAAATCGCAGGGAATGGTCTGGCCACCCTGATGGAGCAATTGATAGAACGAGTGCTGGCCATTGGTTCCCGCTTCGCCCCAGAGCACCGGACAGGTCCCGACCCCGACCGGCTCGCCGTCGCGGTCGGTCTGTTTGCCGTTGCTTTCCATTTCAAGCTGCTGCAGGTAGGCCGGCAACAGCGCCAGCGACTGGCTGTAGGGCAGGACGGCTGCGGTCGACGCGCCGAGGAAGTCGGTATTCCACAAGGTCAGCAGAGCCAGCGTCAGCGGCAGGTTGGCGGCTGCCGGCGCCTCGACGAAGTGCCGGTCCATGGCGCGGGCGCCGGCCAGCAACTGCTTGAACTGGCGCCAGCCGATGGCGAGAGCGAGCGACAGGCCGATTGCCGACCACAGCGAAAAGCGCCCGCCGACCCAGTCCCAGAACTCGAAGACGTTGTCGTGGGAGATGCCGAACTGTCGCGTCAGTTCCAGGTTGGTCGAGATGGCGACGAAATGCTGGCCGACGGCGCTTTCACGTCCCGCTGCGGCGAGCAGCCAGGCACGGGCGGTGCGCGCGTTGGTCAGCGTCTCGAGCGTCGTGAAGGTCTTGCTGGCGATCACGAACAGCGTCGTGCGCGGGTTGAGGCGGGCGAGCAGCGGGGCGATGTCGGCGCCATCGATGTTGGCAACGAAATGGACATTGAGGTCCGGCTGCTGGTAGGCGGCCAGTGCCCTGACCGCCATGCGCGGGCCGAGGTCGGAGCCGCCGATGCCGATATTGACGACGTCGGTGATGTGCTCGCCGGCAAAACCGCGCCACTTGCCGCTGTGGATGCTTTCGCAGAACTTCTGCAGGCGCTCGAGGACGACGCGCACTTCGAGCGGCTCCTGCTTGTCGGTACGCAGCGCCATGTGGCGCACGGCGCGGCCTTCGGTGTGATTGATCGGTTCGCCAGCCACCATTTTCCGCTTCCAGCCCTCGACGTCACTGGCGTCGGCCAGCGCGTGCAGCAGCGCCAGCGTTTCGGCATCGATGCGCTGCTTGGAAAAATCGAGAAGCAGCCCGTCATGACGCAGCGAAAAGCGTTCGAAGCGTTGCACGTCGGCGGCGAACAGTTCACGCAGATGCTCCGGGCGCACGGCTTCGGCGTGGGCGGCGAGGGCGCGCCAGGCCGGGGAGTCGACAATTCTCATAGCCAGATCATCAGGCCGGTTTCGAGCCTGTGGATCAGGTCCGGATGCGACGGAAAGATGCGGATCCGGTATTCGAGCTTGCCGCAACTCTCCGGGGTCAGGTCGATGGCGTAAAGCAATTCGCCACTGTCGGTAACTCCCCGGGTGCTCAACGGATAGTGACGGGCGCGCCTGCTGAACGTGCCTTGCGGACCGGGGCGACCGATCAGCGCCTCGACGGTGACGTCTTCCGGACGCAGTCCGTTGAGCTGGACGGCGACCTGGAGATGCAGCGACTTGCCGAAGTTGAGACGGCGCTCGGGCATGTCGAGACGGTGCAGGCGTACGCCGGGCCAGGCGCCACGCACCCTTTCCTTCCACTCGGCCACTGCGCGGGCGACGGCGAATTCGTTCTTGGCGTAGCGTCGACCGTGCACGGTGGCCGGCGCATAGAATTTCTTCGCGTACTCGGCAACCATGCGGATGACGTTGAATTGCGGCGCGATGGTCTTGATCGACTGCTTGGCCATCGCCACCCATTCCGGGGAATAGCCCATCGGACCGGTGCGGTAGTAGGTCGGGATGACACGGTCCTGGAGCAGTTCGTAGAGTGTGCGGGCTTCCTCGGCATCGCGCTGGGCTTCGTTGAGATGCCCGGGGGCGGGCTTGATCGCCCAGCCGTTGGGCACGTCGCCACTGTCGTCATAACCTTCGCCCCACCAGCCGTCGAGTATCGAGAGGTTGAGGGCGCCGTTCATTGCCGCCTTCATGCCGGAGGTGCCTGAGGCTTCGAGCGGATAGATCGGATTGTTGAGCCACACGTCGACACCGGCGACAAGAGAGCGCGCCAGGTGCAGGTCGTAGCCCTCGACGAGCAGGATGTGGCCCTCGAACTCGGGGCGCCTGGCCATCTGCGTAATCATGCGCATGATTTCCTGGCCCGGATGGTCGGCAGGATGCGCCTTGCCGGCAAACAGAAAAAGCACCGGCATCCCTGCCTGCGCGACGATCTCGGCCAGCCACTCGGGATCCTGGAAGAGCAGTCCGGCGCGCTTGTAGGTCGCGAAACGACGGGCAAAGCCGATGGTCAGGACATTAGGGTTTTTCGGATCGGCATATTTGAGCAGGCGGTCGAGGTGGGCCAGCGAACCCCGGTTGCGCTGGTGCTGTTCGCCCAGGCGGTCGCGGACCAGTTGCAGTAACAGCGATTTCAACTGCTGGCGGATGCTCCAGAAGGTCTGGTCGGGAATCTTCGTGATCCCTTCCCAGTTGGCCGCTTCGGTCTGGCGTTCGCTCCAGCCGATGCCGAGATAGCGCTCGAAGGTTTCATGCCATTCGGTGGCCAGGAAGGTCGGCAGGTGGACGCCGTTGGTCACATAGGCCATCGGGTTCTCGTCGGGGTCGATCTGTGGCCACAGATAGCGGCAGATGTCGGCGGAGACATCGCCATGGATGCGCGAGACACCATTGTGGTGGCGGGAGCCACGCAAGGCAAGGGCAGTCATGTTGAAATCGGTCTTGCCCTGTTCGACGCCCAGTCTCAGGAGTTGCTCGTAGGGAACGCCGTTCCCGTGGCACCATTCGGAGAAATAGTGGCGGATCATTTCCTCCGGGAAATGATCGTGCCCGGCCGGAACCGGTGTGTGCGTCGTGAACACGACGTTGGCGGCGACCGCCTCGACCGCCGCCGCGAATGACAGGCCGCCGCTGACCAGGCTGCGGATGCGTTCAAGGATCAGGAAGGCCGCGTGACCTTCGTTGATATGCCAGACCGACGGCTTGAGGCCGAGTGTGGCGAGGGCGCGAACGCCGCCGACGCCGAGCAGGATTTCCTGCTCGATGCGCGCTGTCCGGTCACCACCGTAGAGGCGGTGGGTGATCTCCCGGTCATGGGGCGTATTCTGCGGTAGCCAGGTGTCGAGCAGGACGAGACGGACGTGGCCGACCAGAACTTCCCAGAGCTTGGCGTGGACGATGCGGCCGGGAAACTCGATAGCGACCAGGACGTCCTTTCCACCGGCATCACGCAATGGCGAGATCGGCAGATCGTCGAACTCGGAATCGCTGTAGGTCGCTTGCTGGTTGCCGTCGGCGTCGAGCGTCTGGTGGAAGTAGCCCTGGCGGTAGAGCAGGCCGATGCCGATGAACGGCAGGCCCATGTCGCTGGCCCCCTTGCAGTGGTCGCCGGCGAGGATTCCGAGGCCGCCGGAGTAGATCGGCAGGCTCTCATGAAAGCCGAATTCGGCGCAGAAATAGGCGATCAGGTCATCGTTCTTGAAGCGCTGGCCATGGACGTGAGCCATGTTGGGCAGTTCGTGGTAGCTGCTGTAAGCCGAGATCACGCGATTCAGCGAGCCGATGAAGACCGCATCCTCGGCGGCGGCCTCGAGGCGCTTCTGGTCGGCGCGCTTGAGAAACGCCTTGGGGTTGTGGTTGGTCGCCTTCCACAAGCCTCCCGACAGTTGCGCGAACAGCGAGCGCGTCGAGCGATCCCAACTGTACCAGAGGTTGTTGGCGAGATCCTCGAGCGGTCGGAGACGGACGGGAATCTTGGGATTTACTTCGAGTTTGAATACGGTTCCGGTCATGATGGGCTCTGTTGGGTTGTCAGTTGGAGTTGAAGGGTAGATTGGTCGTCGGGCACGGTCCACGTGAAGGACAGTTCGACGCACTGCATGATTTTCTCGAAGCCGGCTTCCGACTGGGAGACGGTCTGTTGCGGTCGACCGCAAATTTCGGCGGGAATCGACGCCACCAGGTGGATGCTGCCGCCGAGCACGCCATCTTCCAGCGTCAACGCGGTAGCGGCCGGCAGGTCGATGGATTGGCCGAAGCCGCCGGGAATGCTGCCGTCGGCGAGCACGTAGCGGCCGAGGAAACCGTCGCAACTGGGCATCGCCAGATTGAGCCGTGTCGTGAAGCGGCGCCCGGCCAGGCCGCTGCACTGCCAGGTCACGGTTGCGGTCGACCCGCCAAGCGCCAGCGTCTTGACGAGGCCGGGGTGGGTGAAGCGCAACGCTGCCGGATCGTCCTGCACGTAGGCGGTGAGCGCCATGCCGTCAATTTCATCGAGCCACAGGGCGCGCGGCAGGGCATCGGGGATGACATCTTCAGGGGCGATCGGGTGCTTGAAGCGGACGATGTCGTGCGCCGAGGCGATGCCTTCGCCATTGTGCTCAGTCGGCCCGGCACCGATCTTGTCGTGATAGTGCTCGTGGTAGCGGCGCAGGGTGTCGCCGAAATTGTGCGTCAGCGCGTAGCTGCTCAGTTCGTGAGCGGCGGCGAGCCCGTCGTCGCGGACGACCAGTTGCAAGTGATCGTTGTGGACGAAGGTTTCGCTTTTGCCATCGCAATCGAGGTCGACCGCAAGCGCCGCCGGACGCGGCTGCAGGGTGTCGAGCTTGGCTTCGAGCGCGACGATGTTATTCCACACGGCACGCCGCAGGTGTGGCAGGTAGAGCCCGCCGAACAGGCCGTGCCAGTAGGCATCGTTGGCCTGGGCGCGGTAGAGGTCGGCGGTCAGTTCGGGTGGCGCCGCCGGCAGTGCGGCGAGGCGCGCCGACAGCGCCTGCATGCGCTTGTGCATCCAGTTGGCTTCCGGGTAGCGCGACAGGAAATTGCGCCAGATGCCGCCACGGATGAAGGGCCGGTGCAGGTCGCCGCGACCCGCAGCCTTTTCGTTGGCGAGCAGGTTCGCGTAGATGCCCGCGGCCGGCATGGGCAGCGTCCATTCGTTCATCTCGCTGTACGAAGTGGTCGGTAGATAGACGATGCCGCGTGTTGCGTGCCGGGCATGAAAATCGGCGTAGGTCGCGGTGCGGATCTTCGGGCTGGCCAGCACGCCCTCGATCAGCGCCTTGAGCCAGCCGCGGTTGTAGACCCAGTCGAAGGTTTCCGGCCAGATGCCGAATTTCTCGATGTCGTCGAAATAGATCGCCGCAGCGTGGCCCGCGTCGGCGAGGCTTTCCAGATAGCCGACGACCTCGTGCGCCGGCGAAAAGGGGAGGCGGTAGCGCAGCGCTTCGGAGATCGGGAAGAGGTCGAGCCGAGTACCGTCGTCCTCGGTGCTGAAGAAGCCGTCGAGTTCGTCGGCGCGCTTGCCAGTGCACAGGAAATGATAGTCATCGACGGTCACGTAGGCGATCCCGGTTTCGGCCAGCGCCGGCACCACCGACGACTCCCAGACGCGCTCGGTCAGCCAGGCGCCAGTCGGCCTGACGCCGGTCCAGGTGGCCAGCTTGTCGTTCAGCGTGCGCAGCTGGCCGACCCGGTCGCGTTGCGGAATGGCGGCGAGGACAGGTTCGGTGTCGCCCGAACTGAACAACTCGACCTGCCCGCGCGCCACCATCGCCGCAAGCAGCGCCATGTCGGCCGGATAGCGCTCGCGCAGCCAGTCGAGCAGCCAGCCCGAGAAATGGGCGGCGAAACGGAATTCCGGGTAGTCGTGCAGGGTTTTCAGGAAGGGCTTGTAGCAGCGCAGATGCGCGTCGGCCATCACTTCCGGAAAATTTCCCACCGGTTGATGGGCATGGACGCCGAGGAGCAGGGTAACAGCTTGAGTCATCAGTCAGGATTTCAGGTGGCGCGGCGCATCGTTCCCCCGCTTTCGGGTGTGCCGCCGCCGAGGCTGATGGGGTGATCAAGGCTGCCGGGAATCGGCAGGCGCAGCAGACGGTACAGGGATTTCAGATTTTCACGAAAAAGGCTGTCGAAACAGGCGACCGACTGCGGCGAGTTGTAGTCGCCGAGCCACCAGAACCAGTCCGAACTTTCGCAGACTGCCAGGCGCTGCAATACGGCGGCGCGCTCATGTTCGTCCAGGCGGTCGCCCAGCAGGGCGCGGTCGGCGCACTGCTTGACCTCACACAGAAGATCCCAGGCGTGGTTCTTGTCGGCATTGCCAAGCCATGTCGACAGCGTGCCGAAGACCCAGCTGCCGGCCACCAGCCGGGGCAGACGCTTGCGGCGGCCATGGTGGGCGGTTGCCGCAGCGCTCAGCGTCACGGTGCTGATTTTCTTGTGGCTTTCGAGGGCCCCGTAGAGATCCGAGAAAAAGTGCCAGGCGTTGTACGGGTAGTACTCCCAGGCGTTCTCGCCATCGAGAAAGACGGTGATCAGGGCCTGCGGTTCTCGCGCGTGGATACGCTCGATCTCGCTTATGAAATGCTGGGCGGCGTCGCGGCCATGCCATGTCGCATACTCGAAGCCGATCAGGTCGGAAAGTTTCTCGTTGCGGAAGAACAGGGTCAGGTCCCCGGGCGTGCCTGGAGGCGCCTGCCAGGGCACCGTCGTCACCGCATCGTCGCCAGCCGAGTGCCGGAGGACGCTATGGCTGCTGGCTGTCCACCGGAATCCGGATTCCGCGATCTGATTGAGAAACGGTGCCGACAAAGCCCCCTCGGCTGGCCACAGCCCTGCGGGCGCACTGCCGAAGCGCTTCTGGTGACTGAGCACAGCGGCTGCCAGATGCGCCTCGACGCGGTTGCGACCGCCGGGGTAGTCGGCAGACAAGGGCAGCGGGCTCTCAGGCCAGCTTTCGCGCGCACACTTGAAATCGATCAGCAGGGGCGACAATGGGTGACTGGCCGGCGTGCAGCTCAATTCCACCTGCCCGCGTTCGCTCAGCGCACGATAGCGCGGAATGAGCTTGAGCATCACGTCGCCAAGTTCGGCGAGCAGGCGCTGGCGGTCCTGGAGATCGAAATTGCCGCCCTTGGCCATCAGCTCCGGCACGGCTTGGCGATCCCGGCGCAGGCCTTCGCCGGTCCACGCGAGGAGGAACCAGGTGGCGAGGTCGGCGTAGTAACCGCCGGCCAGATAGCTCAGGGTATTGGCATCGAGCGACTTGACGCAGGTGAGCAGGTCGCGCAGGCGACGATAGGGCGCGAATGGCTCGAGCATGGTCGGCGCATGGCAGCGGAAAGCCATGTCGAGCAGCCAAGCACGGTCCGCAGCGGGTAGCGAATCGGGGTCCGGGTGGGCAGCGATGCGCAGCAATGGGTCGCGCCATCGCCCGGTGGCCAGTTGGTCGCAATAGTCTTCAATCTGTTCGACCAGCACCGGGACGAAATTGACCGTGCATCGCACACCCGGGTGACGCTCCAGGTGGCAAGCCATGTCGGAATAATCCTTGATGGCATGCAGCAGAACCCACGGCAGCACGAAATCGCCGGTGTCGGGATGACGGTAATCCGGCTGGTGCATGTGCCAGAGGAAGGCGAGATCCGCCATCAGTGGCCTTCCGCCGCGCCTTGGCCGAGCATTTCGGCGGTGACCAAAGTGATTCCCTTGGGGCTGACGAGAAAGCGCTTGCGGTCGGCTTCCGGATCGACGCCGATGACCAAGCCTTCGGGAATCCGGCAATGCTTGTCGATGACGCAGCGCTTGAGGACCGCATGGCGTCCGACATCGACGCTGGGGAGGATAACCGAATCCTCGACCGAGGCCCAGCTATGAACCTGGACGCTGGAGAACAGCAGCGAACGTTTAACCTCGGCGCCGGAAATGATGCAACCGCCGGAAATGAGCGAGTCGACTGCGGAGCCGCGCCGTTCCTCGTCGTCGAAGACGAACTTGGCTGGCGGCAACTGCTCCTGATAGGTCCAGATCGGCCAGTCCTTGTCGTAGAGATTGAGTTCCGGCGTCACTTTGGTCATTTCCATGTTGGCCTCCCAATAGGCGTCGATGGTGCCGACGTCGCGCCAGTATGGCTGGTGCTGGTCGCTGCCGACGCAAGAATCGGCGAAACGGTGGGCGAACACCCGGTAACGCGGCACGATGTGCGGGATGATGTCCTTGCCGAAGTCGCGGCTCGAACCCTTGGTCAGGGCATCCCTCTCGAGCTGCTCGAAGAGGAATTTCGCGTTGAAGACATAGACGCCCATCGAGGCCAGCGCACGGTCGGGCTGGCCGGGGATCGACGGCGGATTCTGTGGTTTCTCGAGGAAGCCGATCACGCGATCGTCGTTGTCTACCCCCATGACACCGAATTCGCGCGCCTCGTCGATCGGCACGTCGATGCAGGCGACGGTCATGTCGGCGTGGTGTTTGGCGTGGAAGGCCAGCATGCGGCCGTAATCCATTTTGTAGATGTGGTCGCCGGCGACGATCAGGACGTGTTCCGGGTTGTAGCGCCGGAGGAAGTGCATGTTCTGGAAGACCGCGTCGGCGGTTCCCTGGTACCACTGTGTCTCATCGATCTGCTGCTGCGCCGGCAGCAGCTGGATGAATTCGTCGAAACGGCCGTCGAGGAAGCTCCAGCCGCGCTGGATATGGCGGATCAGGCTGTGTGCCTTGTACTGTGTGGCGACGCCGATCTTGCGGATGCCGGAGTTGACGCAGTTCGACAGCGTGAAGTCGAGGATGCGGAACTTGCCGGCGAAGGGCACGGCCGGCTTGGAGCGGAAGTCGGTCAGTTGCCTCAGGCGGCTGCCGCGGCCACCGGCGAGGATGATCGCGAAGGTGTTGCGTGTCAGGTGGCTGATGAAACGCCAGTCCGACTGTTCCCGCATCTCGCAATACGCCTGATGCGGGCAAGTGGTGCTGTCCGGCATGGTGATCTCCCTGGTCACTATTTTATTCTATGATACAGCCTAGGGGGGTGCAAATGCACTCATCTGACGCGCCAAGGCAATCGCATCAATCTTATACAAGACTGAGGATCTGAGCGCGGTAGTTG
>ERZ724526.442-NODE-442-length-24246-cov-7.401100_pt1 | contig 24246 bp, 23 predicted proteins | sample MGYA00376059_ERZ724526 | MGnify/ENA primary metagenome ERZ724526 (study PRJEB28724, sample SAMN07190883) | activated sludge metagenome | isolation source: activated sludge of sewage treatment plant in Hong Hong | place: Hong Kong | collected 2016-03-17 ...
GGGTGCGGTTTTGCAGGCGGGCCTTTCGGTCCATCCGGCGGGCCCTCTTTAAACATCGCGACGACCAATCCAATTTTCAGCACGAGCAGCCCGACGCCGACCCACACGACATAGGGTTGTACGCCACCCAATTCGCCTAAGAGCTGCTCGCGGGTTTCTCCCCCCGTGGCCCGCTCGCTTTTAATTTTGGCGAGCTGTTCCTTGACGTGCCAGAAATAGATGTAGTTGGCGCTGCCTCCCGCAATGACCCGCCAGACGATGTCGGCGGACAAGTCCTGGGTGATGTAAAAGGCCATGGCCGGGCCGATAGCATAGATGAGCGCGTACACATACATTTTCCGGTACAGAAACCAGAGAAATGGCTCGAACACGAAGGCCGGCCAGTGCCAGCTCAATGCGAATTGCGGTCCGCCCGGGCCTGAGAATTTTTTGAAGGTTTCCAGGTACCGGTCGGCATTGGGGCCGATGAAGGCTTTCAACAGTTCTGTATCTGTCTGGGGCGCGTCCTGCTCTGTCTCGCTGGCGGCAGCGCGAGCCTCGAGCGCAAAAGGTGCCCCGCACTGATGACAAAAGCGGGCATCGTCACGGTTTTCTTGCCGGCATTGCGAGCAGGTTTTCATATCGTCCCCTTATCCCATCCGCCATCTCTTCCCGTCAAGGGACGCCCCTGTGAAACCCCGAGCGATCCACCTCGCCGCCGCGCTGGGAGCTGCGAATAGGCGCTGGTTCGGTTGCTTTCACCTGTGCCCTATGATAGCTTCGCCGACTCACGATGGGAGAGGTGTGTCATGCCGACGGGTGAGTTGCGTCTCAATGCCGAACAGTACCTGATGAATACCTACCAGCGTCAGCCGATTTCGATCGTGCGGGGGCGTGGCTCGAAGGTCTATGATCTGGAGGGCCGGGAGTACATCGATTTCGTGGCCGGCATTGCGGTGAATGTGCTCGGGCATGGACATCCGGATCTGGTGCTTGCTATTCAGAAACAGGCGCAGCATCTGCTCCATACCTCCAATCTGTATTATACCGAGCCCCAAGTGCGGCTCGCCCAGACCCTGGTCGAACATTCGTTTGCGCAGAAGGTGTTTTTCTGCAACAGCGGCGCGGAAGCGAATGAAGCGGCGATCAAGCTGGCCAGAAAGTATTCGTACGACAAATATGGCGCGGATCGTCACGAGATCATCACGATGACGAGCTCGTTTCACGGGCGCACGATGGCCACGCTGACGGCTACCGGCCAAGACAAAGTCCAAAAGGGATTTGCTCCGTTGATGCCGGGCTTTTCCTATGTGCCGTTTAATGATCTGTCAGCACTCGAACGAGCGATCACGCCCAAGACGGCGGCCATCATGCTGGAGCCAATCCAGGCCGAAGGCGGAGTGCATGTGGCGGAACGGGGCTACCTGCAGGGCCTCCGAGAATTGTGCCGGGAACGTGACGTCCTGCTGATTTTCGACGAGGTGCAAACCGGCATCGGCCGGACCGGTACCCTCTTTTGTTATGAGCAATTCGGGATGCAGCCGGACATTATGACCCTCGCGAAAGGCCTTGGCGGCGGAGTTCCGATCGGCGCCTGCCTCGCGACGGACAGTGTCGCTCGTGCCTTCGGCCCCGGAACCCATGCCTCGACGTTCGGCGGGAACCCCTTGGCCTGTGCGTCCGCGCTCGCGGTATTGCGGGTCTTGCTGGACGGCAAGATTTTGGATCAGGGCCGGCGGATGGGCGAGTATTTGGCAAAAGGGCTGGCGACCTTGAAAGAACGGCATCGCTGCATCAAAGAGGTGCGCGGCATGGGCCTGTTGCAGGGCATGGAATTGGACGTCGACGGCAAAACGGTTGTCGCCGATTGTCTGACGCGAGGGTTATTGATCAACTGCGTTGGAGAGCGGGTGCTGCGTTTCGTGCCTGCGCTCATCATAACGGAGCGCGAGATCGATCGCCTCCTGGCCTCGCTCTCACAAATTTTGAGTCAACGAACCACTTCAACCCATTAATTGTGTCGTGGCGCGTATGTTGCGGCGTCTTCGTCGGTCAACTCCCCGGACCGGCCTCGGGAAAGATTTTCTGGATTTGCTCTCGATTCCCACCGACGAGCTGACCGGATTGCTGCGCCTCGCGGCCCAGCTGAAAGTCAAACAACGGCGCGGCGTCTCTCATCCCCTGCTGCAAGGCCGCATGCTAGGGTTGCTCTTTCAGAAGCCGTCGACCCGAACGCGCGTGTCGTTCGAGGCGGGCATGAATCAGCTCGGCGGCCAGGCGATGGTGTTGCCCATGGGCGACATCCAATTGTCCCGCGGCGAGAGCATTGCCGATACGGCCCATGTGTTGTCGCGGTACCTCGACGCGATTGTCCTGCGAACGTTTGATCATGCCATCGCGGAAGAGTGGGCCCGCGAAGCCAGCATTCCTGTGATTAACGGCCTTACCGATCTGAACCATCCCTGCCAGGCCCTGTCCGATCTGTTGACGATTCAGGAGAAAAAGCGACGGCTGAAGGGCCTCAAGCTCGCCTATGTCGGCGATGGGAACAATGTCACGAATTCGCTCATCGAAGCTGCCGCCAAGATGGGGATGACGATCGCGGTGGGCTGTCCGCCCGGCTATCAGCCGGACCGGCGTATTGTGGAGCTGTCTTTGGCAGAAGCGGAGCGGACGGGGGCGGTCATTGAAATCGGCTCCGACCCCTCTGTGGCCGTCAAGGATGCGGACGTGGTCTATACCGATGTCTGGATCAGCATGGGACAGGAGCGGGAGCAGGCTAAGCGCCTCAAGACCCTTGCGCCCTATCAGCTCAATGCGCGCCTGTTGAAATGCGCGAAGCCCGATGCGCTGGTGATGCATTGCCTGCCTGCCCATCGCGGCGAAGAAATCAGCGCCGAGGTCTTGGATGGCCCGCAGTCGGTCGTGTTCGATCAGGCGGAGAACCGGTTGCACATGCAGAAGGCGATTTTGGTCAGGCTCCTCGGAAAGAAAACCGCACGGAAGACGTAAGGAAAAGGAGTGGTATGAGTCAGTCGTCGTACAAGAAAGTGGTGCTGGCCTATTCTGGCGGATTGGATACCTCAGTCATTCTCAAATGGCTGGAAGAAGTCTATGGCTGCGAAGTGGTGGCCTTTTGCGCCGACCTCGGGCAAGGCGAAGATTTGAAGGCCATCAAGAAAAAGGCGCAGTCCCTGGGTGTGAAGAAGGTGTATGTCGAGGATTTGCGGGAGACGTTTGTCAAGGATCACGTGTTTCCCATGTTGCGTGGGAATGCGATCTACGAAGGGAGCTATCTGTTAGGCACGTCGATTGCGCGGCCGCTCATTGCCAAGCGGCAAATCGAGATTGCCGCCAAGGAAGGCGCTGCAGCGGTCTGTCACGGCGCGACGGGAAAGGGCAATGACCAAGTCCGGTTCGAGCTGACATACATGGCGCTGCATCCCCAGATCAAGATTATTGCGCCGTGGCGGGAATGGACGATGCGCTCGCGGCGGGAGTTGATTGAATATGCGGAGAAGCACGGCATCCCCGTCACCGCGACCAAGGCCAAGCCTTACAGCATGGATATGAACCTGTTCCATACGAGTTATGAGGGGGGCATTCTGGAAGATCCGTGGGAGGCCCCGCCGGAGGAAATTTTCGTCATGTCGGTTTCGCCGGAACGCGCGCCGGCCAAGGCGCGTGAAGTCGAGATCGAATATGTCGCCGGCAATCCGGTGGCGGTGGACGGAAAGAAGATGAGCCCGGCCGCACTCTTGGGGCATCTGAACAAGTTGGGCGGCGAGCATGGCGTCGGTCGCGTCGATCTCGTGGAAAACCGCTACGTCGGCATGAAGTCACGCGGTGTCTATGAAACGCCCGGTGGAACCATTCTGCATGCAGCGCATCGGGGCTTGGAATCGTTGACGATGGATCGGGAAGTGCTGCACCTGCGGGATAGTCTCATTCCGCGCTACGCCGAACTGATCTATTACGGATACTGGTATGCCCCCGAGCGTGAAATGCTGCAGGTAGCCCTTGATGAGGCTCAAAAAGATGTCACGGGCACTGTGCGGGTGAAGCTGTACAAAGGCACCTGTACGGTTGTTGGACGGAAGTCTCCGCGCTCATTGTATCGCTTGGACATGGCGACGTTCGAAGAAGACGATGTGTACCGGCAGAAAGATGCCGAGGGATTCATTCGTCTCAACGCACTCCGCTTGGCGATTCGCGCACAACGTAAGAAGAGGCCGGGCAGGTAATGGCGAAATCCACACCTGTCGGCGCTCGCGGGCGCAAGTCGGCGCGTGCTCCGCAACGGTCCGGCCGGGCCTTGCCCAAAGGGAAGGCCTGGGGTGGCCGGTTTGCCGAGCAAACGGACCGTTTAGTGGAGCAATTCTCCTCATCCATCGCCTACGACCGGCGACTGTATCCCTATGACATCCAAGGCAGCATCGCCCACTGCAAAACCCTCGAGCGGGCAGGCGTTCTGACTGGCCGCGAGTCGGGTCAGCTTGTGCGAGGCTTGCAATTCGTGAAGGTGGAGCTGGATGGCGGGCGGTTTCCCTTCTCGCCGCAGGATGAAGACATTCACATGGCGATTGAGCGCCGATTGACGGAGCTGATCGGACCTGTCGGGGGAAAACTCCACACAGGCCGAAGCCGCAACGACCAGGTGGCGCTGGATCTGCGGTTGTTTTTGCGCGATGTGTTGTCCACCTTCATGAAGCAGGTGCAGGAATTCCGGCGGGTGCTGGTGGGACAGGCGCGAGCGCACCTCGATGTCGTGATGCCCGGCTACACACACCTACAGCGTGCCCAGCCGGTGCTCTTGGCCCATCATTTTCTGGCCTATGTCGAAATGCTGGACCGGGACCGGACGCGGCTGCACGATTGTCGGCAACGGCTCAATGTCATGCCGTTGGGGTCGGGGGCTTTGGCTGGGTCGAACTATCCGGTGGATCGTCGGTATACGGCCGCGCTGCTTGAATTTCCGTTGGTCACTCAAAACAGCCTTGACGCGGTGTCGGATCGTGACGCCGTCGTGGAAGTGCTGAGTACATTGTCCCTGATCATGATGCATCTCTCGCGGTTGAGTGAGGAATTGATTCTCTGGGCCTCACAGGAGTTTCGCTACGTGGACCTGCCCGATACCTTTTGTACCGGCAGCAGCATGATGCCGCAAAAAAAGAATCCTGATGTGCCGGAGTTGGTTCGGGGAAAAACCGGGCGGGTGTATGGCCATTTGATGGGGACGCTGACGCTGCTGAAGGGCCTGCCGCTGAGTTACAACAGGGATTTGCAGGAAGATAAGGAAGCCTTGTTCGATGCCGTGGATACGACCGGACAATCGCTGGTGCTGTGCACCGAGTTGGTGCGGCGGCTGGCCGTCAATCGGGACGTCATGGCTGAGGCGGCCGAAGGTGGTGGCATGTTGGCCACGGAACTGGCGGATTATCTCGTGACGACGGGGGTTCCGTTCCGGGAGGCCCATTCCATTACCGGCCAGATTGTGCGATTCTCACTGGAGAAGCGGCGGCCGCTTCAACGGTTGACGCTTAAAGAGTTGCAGGGATTTTCGTCGCACTTTAAGGCCGATGTATTGAATTGTCTGACAGTGCGAGGCGCGATCGACCGAAAAGCTCAGATCGGCGGGACGGCGCGGCGCCGTGTTGAAGCGAGAATCAAGGAACTCGAAAAGGCGCTGAAGGGATGATGTCCGCCGGTGCAAGGCGCGCGGCCATTCAGCCACACGCCTTATTGGCGACCGTATCGTTCATCTTGCTGGCGGGGTGCGGGGTCTTGGGCGCGCCGATTCCGCCGGAGGATGTCGGGGTGGCACCCGTGGTCGAACGGCAGTTGAGGCGGGAAGGGTTGTTAGCGTCAGGCGCGAATGTTCGGGGATCAGCCTCGCGGCCGAGCGCTCCGAGCGGGCTGACGATTGAAGAGACCCCGATTCCACCGGATCCTGATCCACTGCCGGTTTCGCCATGGAGGACGATGGGGACGCGATAAGCGCAGGAGAGTCACGGATTTTTCTGCGAATCCCCTTCGCAGCGGCGGTCCGACACTTGTTACGGGCCAGTTCAGAATTGTTGATCGAGGATTATTACCATGCATGACTTTCAATATCGGAATGGAGAATTGTACTGTGAAGAGGTGCCGCTTTCGCGTATTGCGAAAGAAGTGGGCACGCCTTGTTATGTGTATAGTCACCACACGTTAGTCCGCCATTTTCGCGTGTACGATGGCGCCTTTAAAAACATTCCGCACATTGTTGCCTTTGCGATGAAGGCGAATTCGAACCTCGCGGTCCTTCGGCTCATGGCGAAGGAGGGGAGCGGAGTGGATATCGTTTCAGGCGGGGAACTCTTCCGTGCCCTGAAGGCGGGCGTGCCGGCATCAAAGATCGTCTTTGCCGGGGTGGGGAAAAAGCAGGAAGAAATTCGTGACGCGTTGAAGGCCGACATCCTCATGTTTAATGTCGAATCGTCTGCGGAGTTGCAGGCCATTAACGAGGTGGCGGCTTCCATGGACGTGAAGGCCCGGGTAGCGTTGCGGATCAATCCCGATATCGACCCGAAGACGCACCCGTACATTTCCACTGGCTTGAAAAAGAGCAAATTCGGCATTGCGGCTGATCGGGCGATTGAAGAATTCAAGAATGCGGCGGCATTCAGCCATATCAAAGTGGTAGGGCTGCACGCGCATATCGGATCGCAATTGACGCAAGTGACCCCGTTTGTGGAGTCGTTGAAGAAAGTGTTAACGATGGTGCAGACGTTGGCAGAGCAAGGGATTCCCCTTCGGTATGTGAACATCGGTGGTGGCTTGGGCATTACCTATTCCGATGAGACGCCGCCGGAACCGAAAGACCTGGCCGAGGCCATTTCTCCACTGGTGCGCGATTTGAAGTGTGTGCTGATTATGGAGCCTGGCCGCGTGATCGTCGGGAATGCCGGAGTGATGCTTACTAAAGTGTTGTATGCCAAGGACGGCGAAGCCAAACGCTTCCTGATCGTGGATGCAGCGATGAACGATTTGATTCGTCCCAGTCTCTATGATGCCTATCACGATATTCGTCCTGTGTACGAGAAGGTGACGCAAGGGGAGAAGAAAACCGTTGATGTCGTGGGCCCCGTATGCGAGTCAGGAGACTTTTTGGCAAAAGATAGGGTCATGCCGGCAATGGGCGCCGGTGAGTTGATGGCTGTGATGAGCGCCGGTGCCTACGGATTTGTCATGTCCTCGAATTATAATTCGCGCCCTCGCGTCCCGGAGGTTTTGGTGCACGAAGGGCAGTATCACGTCATTCGGTCGCGCGAGACTTACGAAGACCTGGTCCGAGGCGAGCACGTGCCGGAGTTCCTTTCGTAAGTCGGGTTTTTATTCTCTTCCTTGATGGAGCGTCCCATGTTTACAGGGTCTTTAGTGGCCATTGTGACGCCGTTCAAAAACGGCAAGCTCGATGAGCGTGCGCTCGGTGACCTCATCGAATGGCAAATCAACAGCGGCACCCACGGGATTGTTCCCTGCGGGACGACCGGCGAATCGGCCACACTAACGCATGCTGAGCACGATCGTGTGGTGGCCTTCACCGTGGAAGTCGTGAGACGTCGCGTTCCGGTGGTGGCGGGAACAGGATCCAATAGTACCGAAGAAGCGATTGCATTGACGAAACATGCCAAAGCGGCCGGCGTGGATGGCGCCCTGCTGATTACGCCGTATTACAATAAGCCGACACAAGAAGGCCTGTTTCTGCATTACAAAGCGGTGGCTGAAGCGGTCGAGCTCCCGCTCGTTGTCTACAATATCCCTGGCCGGACCGGTGTGAACATGATGCCTTCCACCATCGCGCGACTGACCGTCTGTCCGACGGTGGTTGCGATTAAGGAAGGAAGCGGGGCGGTTCAGCAGGCATCAGAAATCATTCAGCTCTGCGGGGAGCGGTTGACCGTCTTGGCGGGGGACGATGCGTTGACCCTGCCGATGATGGCAGTTGGCGGGAAGGGTGTCATTACGGTCACGGCCAATCTCGTTCCGACGAAGATGGCTGAATTGGTCAATGCATTTCGTGACGGGCGACTCGAGGCCGCGCGCGCGATGCATTACGAGCTGTATCCTCTCTTTACGGCCTTGTTTTATGAGACCAACCCCATTCCCGTCAAAGAAGCATTACATCTGATGGGCAAGATTGCGCCTGAAATACGGTTGCCGCTCTGCCCCATGGGAAATGACAATAAGGCGAAACTGCTGACTGTACTGAAGGCCGCTGGCCTGGTGTAGTTAGCCCGTTCGTTCTGAAGGATGGTGCCATGATCAAGGTTGTTATCACTGGGGCTGCCGGACGGATGGGTTCTCGTCTCGTGTCCCTGGTCAAAGATTCGGCATTTCTGACATTGGCGGGGGCTGTCGAGAGCAAGGGCCATCATGCTCTGGGTGAGGATTCCGGGGAAGTGGCCGGTTGCGGGCGGACAGGCGTGCCGATCGTCGAGGATCTTTCAAGTCTGATGGAACGAGGGGAAGTCGTCGTTGACTTTACGACCCCTGCGGCGACGCTCGGGCATTTAAGGATCGTGGCTCAGCATCGCCGTGGAATTGTGGTTGGGACAACGGGATTTTCCCCATCTGAATTAGACGAACTTCGAAGTGTGAGTAAACAAATTCCATGTGTGTTCTCGCCTAATATGAGCGTGGGCGTGAACGTCATCTACAAAGTGATCGCGGAGATGGCGAAGACACTTGGCGAGGACTATGACATCGAAGTCATTGAAGCGCACCACCGGCTCAAAAAGGACGCCCCCAGCGGAACGGCTCTCAAGATGGCGGAAGTCCTGGCACGAGCGGTCAATAGGGACCTGGGACAGGTTGGGGTGTATGCCCGCAAGGGATTGATCGGTGAGCGTAAAAAGGGAGAGATTGGCATCCAGACCATTCGTGCCGGAGACATCGTCGGAGACCACACGGTGATGTTTGGAACCATGGGCGAACGTATCGAGCTTACGCATCGCGCCAGCAGTCGAGATACGTTCGCACGGGGTGCATTACGAGCCGCGAGATGGCTGGTGAAGCAACCTCCCGGTCTTTATGACATGCTGGATGTGTTGAGTCTCAAGTAAGTTGTTTCCAACGAATTCGATCTCAGGCAAGGTGTACGGCTATTTCCGCATGAGGAAGCGCCGGCGGATCCCGTCCCTTTGCGCCTATATTTGAACCAATCTGAATTGAATAAGGGAGGAGTGCTGTTCGTTCAAGACACGGCGCAACTAGCAGTTGGCTCTGTATGTTGGCCGTATGAAACGGAGGAGGCTTATCGTGCAATGGGGTGGTACGGAAGTCCAGAGGAGGACGGTACTCTGTAGAGGGTACGTCGCTACCCCCTACTCATCGCAAGTGAGCACTCTAAGATCGAATGTTACTGCATCGGCTCAATGTCGCGACGTGATCGGTCTCGGTTCCGCATCGGCTGCTTTTCGGCGTCCACAGTTCAGGCAAGCCAGCACCGTGATCGCTAAACCAGCATTCAGATCAACCGCCCGTTCCGGCAACATTGTTCCGCGGCATTTGTCACATTTATGCATGGATGGCTTATAACATTACGCTGTAGGATAAACCATCCATCTGAAGTACTGTCTGCTCGAGGGGAAAAGGCCCTCATAGCCATGGAAGTATCTGGGCCATTCGGTCCTAGTAATGCCCTTAAGGGATTGTTCCATGCTCGTAATATGTCCAGGTGGCGGGAATGAATGAAGGGATCACCCCTGGACATTTCGTGGGTAGGTTAGGGAAGTACCACAATGTATAGATTCTTTCTGATTGCCGTACTGCTGATCGTCCTTTACTACCTGATCCGGAGGGCGATCAGAAAGATTGGGCAGGATGGTGCACTGGAAAAACCAAAAGATGGCAGACTCTCCGGCAACCAAATGGTACAAGATCCCGTTTGTCGCGTCTTTGTCCCTCGCGAGAATGCCGTGAAAGAAAACATTGGTGGGCAAACCTATTTTTTTTGCAGCCGCGGATGTGCGGCCGAATTTGAGAAGCAGCTTTCTGGCTAGCAGCCTGAATAGGTCGAGTCCGAGACGGTATCATCTTTATCAAAGAACAAGATCATCTGGCATTCGTTCGCCTTGAAATTAAACAGCGGCGGTCCTGCCTTTCCCCCGGCAATTCGATTGTAGGTCCACTTCTCTCCTCCGAAGAAGCGAGTAGTTTTTGCGTCGGGAGGCCCCAATTCCTTTTCGATCCACGCGCGGTCTTTCCCTTGATAACGGGTCAATGAATTGTCCAAGTAAGGATTATGGCTGCAAGCACCCACGAGAAGGCCGACGGCTAGAAGCCAAACGGATGCGCGCATACGGCTAGCCCTCCTGATTAGGTCCGCGCTGAAGCGGACATTCTGCGAGATGTTGATGTGTCAAACGAGTCTATCATAGGAAAGTTGACCCGTTGCCTTGCCTTTGACTTGCTTCTAGAATAAAACGTGACACAAGAACGTGAAAATTTGAAGCGAAAAGAAAGGACTCTTTCATGAAACTTTATCTCGATACGGCGAACGTCAAAGAAATTCAAGAAGGCGCCAACCTGGGGCTGATTGATGGCGTGACCACGAATCCGTCTTTGGTAGCCAAGGAAGGGCGTAGTTTCAAGGAAATGTTGCTGGAAATCTGCAATATGGTCGATGGTCCGATTAGTGCCGAGGTCGTCGGTGTCGAATCCGAGGCCATGATTAAAGAAGGTCGGGATTTAGCCAAGGTTCACAAGAATATCGTCGTAAAAGTTCCGCTTATTCCTGAAGGCCTTCGAGCTACCAAGAAGCTTTCCGCCGAAGGGATTCGTGTCAATGTGACCCTGTGCTTTTCTCCCACGCAGGCGCTGCTGGCAGCGAAGGCCGGCGCCTGGTGCGTATCGCCCTTTATCGGCCGGCTTGATGATGTCAGCTCAGATGGAATGGCGCTGATCAGGCAGATTGTCACGATTTACAAGAATTATGATTTCAAGACCCAGGTCCTGGTCGCGAGCGTCAGGCATCCGCAGCATGTCGTCGAAGCGGCGTTGGCGGGTGGGCATATTTGCACGATGCCCTATTCGGTGTTTCAGCAGTTGGTCAAACACCCGCTGACCGATATCGGTCTAAAGAAGTTCCTGGCGGACTGGGACGCGATGGGGAAGAAGTAGTTGCAACTAACCCGAGGGGGACCCACGCCGGTTCCCCTCAAGGCGGCTCGCCGCATCAGAAAAAATGCGGTGAAACATGGGCCTGGTCAATTTGCCCGTAAATGTATTTTGCTGGCTCGGATGATACGAGCCGATCAGGGATACCCCCCAAGCTAACTCATATGCAACGCCATGACCGAATTTAGGCAGGGGTGAGGGCAGTTCTCGCCCCATCTCGCGACACGCTTTAAAATAGTGATCAAACGCAATCTTGCCCAACACGACAACCACCTGCACGTGCTCCAGCAGGCGCAGTTCACCTAACACAAACGGGCGACAAGCTGTGAACTCATCCGGCGTGGGCTTGTTCGCAGGCGGCGCGCATCGCACAGTCGCGCCGATATAGCAGTCCGTAAGAGCGAGGCCGTCATCGACATCGGTGGACGTGGCCTGGTTGGCAAAGCCGAATCGATGAAGGGCCTCATACAGCCAATCTCCGCTGCGATCGCCTGTGAATACCCGTCCCGTTCGATTTCCTCCATGTGCTGCCGGTGCCAACCCCAAAACGTACAGTCGGGCACGTGGATCCCCAAATCCCGGAATCGGCTTTCCCCAATACAGCCACTCCCGATATTGCCGACGCTTCGTCGCCGCAACGGATTCGCGGTAACTGACCAGTCGAGGGCATTGAGTGCAGGCAATGATGTCAGCATTGAGCATCGAGAGTGTCGACATGATGGTGAAGTGTATCAAACCGACGAGTTTCTTGTCCCGTCAGGGGCTTGTTGATAGCATGGGGCTTTCAGTGTCATGAAAGGATACGTCGGGCATGCGGAACAATGATTGGGGCCTTCGGGCCTTCGTAGTTGGTGTCACGATGGTGCTCGGCTTGGCACCGTTGTTTGCAGAAGTCTCTCTCGATTCGAAAGCCCCAGCGCCTTCTTCGCCGAGCGCGAGCGATGACTCCCGCGTTCCCATACCCGAACGCGGAACAGGCCCCCTGTCAGCCGAACCAGAGGGTGCCCCTGAGCTCGAAGACCGGCTCGTCATCCTTCCTGAAATCAAACGCGAGGGCGAGCGCTTTTTCTTAAGTTCATTCAAGCTGCCCGACAAGTTGACCTTCGCCGGGCAGTCGATTCCACTGGATAATTGGCAGGTGCGTGAGCGCATCGAATACGAGTTCTATCAGTTTCTCGAGGATCAAGGCGAAAGCATTATCCTGGCGAAGCGAACGGGCCGGTGCTTTGCCCCCGCTGAAAAGCAACTCGCTGATGCCGGCTTGCCGGATGACCTGAAATACATGTTGTTGGTCGAGAGTAAGTGCATTGCCGCGGCCTATTCTCGAGCCAAAGCGTCGGGTCCATGGCAATTCATTAACTCCACGGGTAAGCGCTACAAGCTGCACAATGAACGCTGGCTGGACGAACGTCGCAATCTCGAGATGTCCACTGAAGCGGCCATCAAGTATCTCCGCTATCTTCGGGAACTGCAGGGCGACTGGTTCCTAGCCATGGCGTCCTATAACGCGGGCGAAGACCGGGTGCGAAAACTGCTCAAGGAACAGAATGTGACGGATTTCTGGCGCATGCATGGCCCGCGGGAAACCATGCGGTATGTCGCGCGCATTATTGCGGCGAAGGAAATCTATTCCCAGCCGGAGAAGTATCTTGGCTTGACCAAGAAGGATCTCTATCCGCCGCTTGAAACAGAGACGGTGACCGTGACCATTAAGGAGGCGCAGCGCCGGCTCACCTCTATCGCCGAAGAGTATGGCACCTATTTCCTTGAACTGAAGATGCTCAATCCGGAGTTCACGAAGGACTACTTGCCAAAGGGGAGTTATCAGGTTAAGGTGCCCCGACAAACCTGTCCGAACCGCTGTTTCAAGCAAGATAAACTTCCATAGTTCGCATGATCGAAATCGGCGTCCCGCAGCCTCGCACCAGAGCCCTTCTCGCCAGGCTGTTGCAGGCGGGATTGCACGCGGTTGATCCCTATGAGGCGGTGCGGCGTCAGGTCAGCATCGGACGCAGGCATCTCACCATCGGCTCGCAGCAGTATTCTCTCAATCAAGTGAAACGTATCGTCGTGGTCGGCGCCGGGAAGGCGTCGGCCCGCATGGCGCAGGCGCTCGAGCACCAGCTGGGGCCGCGGATCGACGCCGGTTTGGTTGTGGTGAAGTATGGTCATGGGGCGCCGACCAACACCATTCGTATCGTGGAGGCCGGGCATCCCATTCCCGATGTCGCCGGTCTTGAGGCCGGCCGTCAGGTCATGGCGGTGGTAAAGACGCTCACGAGGGATGATCTGCTCATCGTGCTTCTGTCCGGTGGTGCGTCGAGCCTTCTCCCTGCCCCCGTGTCTGGAATTACGCTCCAAGATAAACAGCAGACGACCAAATTATTGCTGCGGTCCGGGGCGACCATTCATGAGATCAACGCCGTACGCAAGCACCTGTCCAGCGTCAAAGGCGGGCAGCTCGCTGCGGCGACTGCGGCGCGCGTGGCCAGCGTGATTCTCTCCGACGTCATCGGGAACGACCTCGGTACGATTGGCTCAGGGCCCACCGCGCCTGATCCAACGACCTTTCGGGAGGCCTGGGAGATTGTTGAGCGGTATGGGGTCGTCAAAACTATTCCGGCATCTGTTCGGAATCGGCTCAGCATGGGGATGAGACACCGTGCACCCGAGACACCTAAACCCCGCGCCTCGGTATTTCGCCGCGTCGACAACATACTCATCGGAGACAATCAAGCCGCAGTCGATGCCGTCGCCACGGCTGCACAGCAACAAGGGCTACGCACGTTGGTCCTGTCCACGACACTTACCGGTGAAGCGAGGGAACTCGCCAAAATGTTCGGCGCCATGGCTCGTGAGATGGCGCGGCATGGACGTCCCATCCCGCGCCCCTGCTGCATCATTGCAGGAGGAGAACCGACCGTCACCATTCGAGGGGAGGGAACGGGCGGACGAGCCCAAGAGTTTGCGTTGGCAGCCGCACCTGAGATTGCGGGATTGCCCAACGTGTGGGTGGCGGGTTTTGCGACTGACGGGACTGATGGGCCGACGTCTGTGGCTGGTGCTGTGGTGGATGGCCAGACGGTCGTGCGGGCCCGCCGAAAGGGGCTGGACCTGTCTCAGGCGTTGCAAGATAACGATGCCTACCCATTCTTCGAGAAACTGCACGGTCATATCGTCACCGGTCCCACCGGGACCAACGTCAACGATCTTTACCTCCTCCTCGCACTCTAGTTACTATCCCTCTCCATGATTCCATCACTGATTCTCTCTCTAGAAGAGAGCCGCGATCCGAGTCTGGTCGGGGGCAAGGCTGCCGGCTTGAGCCGTTTGCTCGCCGCTGGTTTCGCCGTACCGCGAGGATTGTGTGTCCCAACAACGGTCTACCGTCATGTCCTGGCCGCAGGCGGCATTAATGCCGAAGAAGTCTGGCGAAGAGTTCTACAGGGGTCACAGGAAGAACGGAGCCAGGAGCTGGCACGAGTGCACGCCTGCCTGCTGAAGCAAGCGTGGCCCACAGGATTTCAGCTCGCATTGGAAGTACGGCTCGTCGAGCTCACGCACGATCCGACAACACGATGGGCTGTGCGATCCTCAGCAACGAACGAAGATGTCGAGCAAGCCAGCGCGGCCGGCCTCTATAGCACGTCCCTCGGCCTGTCGTCTTCCGAGATTTTGCGAGGGATCTGCGATTGTTGGCAGTCCTTGTGGAGCGACGCCGCGGTGCAATATGCCCTCAGGACGAGCAGTTCAAAATCTTTCCCATCCATGGCAGTGGTAATCCAACCGCTGCTGCAAGCCACTACCGCAGGTGTGGCCTACTCGATCCACCCGGTCACGGGGCGCACTTCTCAGGTCGTCGTCAACGCCGTGCCCGGTCTTGCCGCATCTCTGGTCAGCGGCGAGGTGACTCCGGACCAGTATGTCGTTGAAGTGGCGGAAGACGAGGGGCGGCCAATTCGGATTCGGCGGCGTCTGCTGGCCAGGAAAGTGCAGAAATTGCTGTCCACCCCTGTTGGGCTTCACACCGAGTCGATTTCTGAAGCCGGGCAGAAGCAGTCCTCATTGTCTGATGCGCAGCTTTTCGAGTTGGCCACATTGTCGAAGCACATCGAAGCCGCGTTTGGACACCCGATAGACCTCGAATGGGTGTGGGACGCTGAGAAGGTGTGGGTGGTACAGGCGCGACCGATTACCGCGGTGCAACCCTCCCCGGCACTGACGAATGATGAATGCGAGTGGACGCGGGCGAATTTGAAAGAAACCATGCCGGAATTGCCGAGCCCGCTGGGCCTCTCGTTCCTTGAACGGTTCATGGATGCCTATATCGTTGGGCCCTATCGGCGCCTCGGGTGCACGGTTCCTGAGGGCCTCTCATCCGTTCGCGTGATGCATGGACGGCCCTATCTCAATGTCACCTTGTTTTACACCCTCGTCACACAATTGCATGGGAACCCGTCGTTCTTAACCGAGCAGATGGGTGGGGAACCGTTGGGCTTTACGCCATCGGTGCGTCCTTTGAGCGGGCTCGCGCTGGTACGCGCCGGTGTGCTGATGATGCGGGAATGGCGGAGGGTTGTGCGCCAGGGCCCGGCAAACTTTGTCGCGATGAAAGACATGGCGCAGACCTATCGACCCGACCGTATCCGGAACCTCTCGGCGAAGGAGCTTGCAGCAACGCTGGATCGTCTTGGGCAATGGCTTGATACGCACGAGGTCACGTTCGGAATCGCTGGAGGGGTCGCACAGAGTCTGCAGGCAATGGGTACCTTCTTGCCCGGGTGGCTGGGAGAAGACTGGCGAGAATTGCTGAACGCCTCTTTGCAAGGCCAGGGAAGCGTGATCAGTGCGCAACACATTTTGCGTCTGGCGGAATTAGTCGAAGTCGCAAGTCGTGAGAGCGTGGTTCAGCGGTGGTTTCTGAGAGAAGGCTGGGCGGCCTCAGGGTTTCGCGAGGCCCTCGCCGGCACCGGCTTTCTGCGACGGTTTGATGAGTATCTGGCGGATTACGGACACCGCGCGGTGGGAGAATCGGACATCATGTCGCCGCGCATCGCGGATCAGCCCGATTCGGTCTTGATGTTGTTGCGGACCCAGTTGCGTGAGGGGAAGGCCGTTCCGCCGGGCGATGTCATGACTCAGCAGGCACAGCGGCGCGAAGCGGCGCTTGCGGAGATTTACCGGCGGTTCGGCTGGCGGCGTCACCGAGGGGTGGTTTTTCGCTGGTGGTATCGGCGGCTCAGCCGTTTTTGCGCGCTGCGTGAGGCGAATCGCCATCATTTACTCTACTACTCCACGGCCGTGCGCCATCTCCTCCTTCAACTCGGCGAGCGAATGGTGGAGCAGGGAATTCTGACTCAGCCTGACGACATGTTTTATCTCACCATGGATGAGCGGGTGGCACTGAATGAGGGGACATCACGGGATTGGCAACGGCTCGTACGTACACGCCGAGAGCAGAGAACGCGTGACCCAAATGCGTCTGTGCCTGACACCGTTCGAGATTGGGAAGCGGTTCTCGAGCAGGGACCGTCCATGACCGGCCAAGTCGATGGAGGACTGCTGCGGGGCATTGCCGTCAGTGCCGGAACCACGAGTGGTCCGGTCCGCATCGTCCGTTCCACACAGGATTGGCAGCGAGTACGGCCGGGCGACATTCTCGTCGTTCCGGTCATCGATCCGGGGATGGCGCCTCTTTTTGGTATCGCGGCCGGCCTCATCGCTGAAATGGGCGGCACGCTGTCGCATGGAGCCATCATCGCGCGGGAGTACGGCCTTCCGGTCCTGGTCAATGTGCCCTATGCTACCACCCTCTTGCGTGAGGACGAGCCGGTTCACATTGTGAGTTCGACAGGCACCATCAGCCGCTTGGTCCCTTGACGTTTGATCTGGTTTCTCGTACCCTCTACGCGATTTCCCTACAACGGGCAGGTGCGAGGCATGGCGGCGATGCTCTGTCTTTATCAGGATGCATCATGATCGATCTCACCTCGACAACCTTTATCGCAGGAGGCGTGGCCGGACTCGGGATTGGTGTCCTGGTCACTGGATGGTGGGTGACAGCTCGCACGCAATCCAGAATCCAGGCACAGTTGCTCGAAAGCGGGGAGCGTGCACAAAGGGCTGATGCCTTGGCAGTGGCATTGCAACAGCGGCTCGACACTCAACAGTCCGAAGTTGACCAGTTGCGGCAGGCGCTGGCGGAATCTCAAGAAGGCCGGACGAAAGCCGAAACGCGGATGGAAGTCATCAGTCGGAGCATGGAAGACCAAAAGGCGATGTTAAGCCAGGCGCGGCAGGAGCTGCAGGAATCCTTCGAGGCCTTGTCCGGGCAAGCCCTGAAACAAAACAATGCCGCGTTCCTCAACCTCGCTCGCGCCTCATTTGAAACCTTGCACGCGGAAGCCAAAGGGGAGTTATCTCAGCGCCACCAAGCGATCGGTGAGCTGGTGAAGCCGCTGGAAGAATCGCTCCACCGTTATCAGGAACAATTACAACAGGCCGAACAGATTCGCCAACGGGAATACGGTGGACTGGACCAGCAGCTGAAGTTCATGGCCGAATCCCATCAGCGGCTTCAGCAGGAAACCAGCAATCTCGTCAAAGCCTTACGGGCTCCGGCGGTGCGCGGGCGGTGGGGGGAAATGACCCTCCGTCGCGTGGCTGAGCTGGCGGGGATGGTGGCCCATTGCGATTTTCTGGAACAGGACTCGGTTGACTCAATGGACGGACTGCTCCGTCCCGACATGGTGGTGTATCTGCCTGCAGGCCGACAGATCGTGGTGGATGCCAAGACGGTGTTGGCCGCCTATCTCGATGCGTACGAAGCCCAGGACGATCAGCAGCGGCAGGCGCACTTACGTCGCCATGCGAACCAGGTGCGAACCAGGATGGATGCGCTGAGCCTGAAAGCCTATTGGAACCAGTTCGGGCAGACACCGGAATTCGTCGTACTGTTTCTGCCCGGTGAGCAGTTCCTCGGCGCTGCGCTGGAGCAGGATCCTTCTCTCATCGAGGATGGGTTTGCCCAAGGGATTGTTCTGGCCACGCCTACTACGTTGATGGCGCTGTTGCGCGCGGTCGCCTACGGATGGAGGCAAGAACAGTTAACCGAACATGCCGAACAGGCAGGCCGGCTGGGCAAGGATCTCTACGAGCGGATGGCCGTGCTCACCGACCATCTCAATGATATCGGTCAGGCCTTAGGGAAAAGCGTCGGAGCCTATAACAAGGCGGTGGCCTCCTTGGAAACCCGGGTGTTGCCTGCCGCTAGAAAATTTAAAGATCTCGGGATATCATCTGAGAAAGACCTTGCGATGCTGGAATCCACCGGTATCGAGCCGAGGACAGGATTTCCCTTTGCGGCCGAGGATATGAGAACGTAAGAATGATGCAGCCCCAGGACATGGTGGCCGAGTTTCACCGCAAGTTCGATATTCCCATCGGCGAACGGCCGTCGATTCCTCCTGACGCCACTAGGCAACTGCGAGTGCGGCTGATTCAAGAGGAGTTTGCCGAACTGCAGGAGGCCATGACTGCGCAGGATCTTCCGGCGGTGGCGAAAGAACTGGCTGATCTGTTGTATGTGGTGTACGGCACGGCGGTGTCCTACGGCGTAGATATGGATCCGGTGTTCCGTGAGGTGCATCGATCGAATTTGAGCAAAGTGGGCGGCTACAAGCGGGAGGATGGAAAGTGGGTGAAACCTCCGACCTACTCTCCCGCGGATGTCAAACCACTGCTTGCAAAACAGTTGTCGGGAAGCGTGGGCTCCGCCTCGCATCTGGAGACAAGGAGTCAGGAGTCAGAAGCGTAGTATGAAAGAGTTGTATTGTCCGGCTTGCGGTACGCCGTGCGTCAGAGTGACGTCCGGGACAAGTCTTATAGAGAAGACGTTGAACCGGCTGTCCATTTTTCAGGTTCGGTGCCAGCTCTGCACGACTCGCTTTCAGGCTCGCCGGCCGGGTAACCGGTTGACCACGCAAGCATTCGATCGCCGTGAGTATCGTCGGTTGCCCGTCAACTTTGCGGGGACGCTGAGGCTCGATCACACGGCGGCCGGAGGGGTGGTCACCGATATTTCCATGGGTGGGTGTACGTTGCAGGCGACCACACCGCTTCCACGCGGGACCTTCGTGACGTTCGTGCTGCATGGGCCATCCGGGCAACCGGATATCAAAGTCGAGGCGGCGATGATCTGCTCGATTCAGCCTCAGTCGATCGGCATGAAATTTTTAGAATTCCAACCTGAAGATAAACAGCGCATGGGGCAATTGGTTCTCGAGCTCCTCGCGTACCAACAAGCACCTCCCCGCATCTCCGTATAATTCAGACAGAGCCGGATCGCTTTTTATGGATGGATAGGCCTGTCCTCATGCGAGGCCGGGCAGATTCCATCGCCTTCCTGTTCAGGGCTTGCGTCTGATCGCCACCGGCATATTGTCCAGGAGTCGGACGGTTCCGAGGCGAATCGCGCCCAGAAGAATGGCGTGGCGCTGGATTGTCGGTAAAGGTTCCAGAGTAGAAGGATCACAGACGGCGAGATATTCCGGTGTGACTGATCGCTCTGTCTTGATCATTTGAGTCATGAGGCGTTGTATGAGTGCCCCTCGCCGTTCGCCGCTACGAATAGCAGCAGCTCCGGCCTGCAGTGCCCGATAGAGCACAGGTGCGGCGTCACGTTGGCTTGCAGAGAGGTACACGTTCCGTGAACTGAGCGCCAACCCGTCATGTTCACGGATCGTCGGATGAACCCTCAATGTGCCTGAAAGATTGAGGTCCTTTGCCAGTTGCCGGACCAGTGCGGCTTGCTGAAAGTCTTTCTGTCCGAACCAGCTGATGTCGGGTTGGACGAGCGACAGGAGTTTCGTCACCACCGTGGCCACGCCCTGAAAATGGTGCGGGCGCGCCTCGCCTTCCCAGCGCCGTGCCAGGCTGGGAACCGCAACTATGCTCTGAAAACCGGCCGGGTACATAGCCGTGGCGGTCGGGGCAAAGATCGCGTCGACTCCTTCTTTCGCGCACAGTGCACGGTCGAGCCGAAATTGGCGTGGATATTTCGCCAGGTCTTCTGTCGGACCAAACTGGGTCGGATTGACAAAAATGCTGACGACCACGGCATCGCAGGCCAACCGGGCGGCTCGAACCAACGCGCGATGTCCCTCATGCAAGGCCCCCATGGTCGGGACAAACCCGATCGTCACTCCTTCTCGATGGAGGCCACGGCTCCAGTTGGCCATGGCTGAAGTCGTGCGGATGATCTTCACGTGTGAGGACTCTGCACAGGGGGTGGACTGCATGCCGGCCTCGATCCGTACCGTGAGTTCGGCTGGGGATCGAGCAGGCGGACAATGGAAGGATCGGCGAGTGTTTCCAGAAGTTCTCGGAGAGTTTGCCCGAGCACCGGATGGCGTCGATCGGGATCCAGCTCAACCAGGGGCGCGAGAACGAATCGACGCTGATGGAGACGAGGGTGGGGAACGATGAGGCCGGGATCATTCAGCACACAGTCATCGTACAGCAGGAGATCCAGATCGAGCGTGCGCGGCCCCTTGCGATTGTCTTGATCTCGTCCGAGTGCCCGTTCGATTTCGCGACAGATTTCCAGCAGGCTCTTGGGCGTGATGTTCGTTTCGACTTGCACGGCGCCGTTCAGAAACCATGCGGGGCCGGGGGCCGCTCCGTCCTCAATCGGTTCGGTCTCATAGAGCGACGAGACCGCATCCAGCCGTGAATGCGGTAGGAGGCCAAGCAGGGTCACCGCCCGATCACAGAAATCGATCCGATTGCCCAGGTTAGAGCCGAACCCGATAAATGCTGTTGCCATAGTCTGAAGCCGGCTCAGCGTCCTGCACGCAGCACGCTGAATACTGCGTCAGCCACCTGCGGAGACAGGAGGCACCGCAATAGCCGCCACGCTAGAATCCCACCTTGCGAATTCGTTCGACCGCTTCCGCAAGACGCTCCTTTGTTGTGCACACGGTCATGCGGATATAGCCTTCACCAGGCGCGCCGAAGCCGTTCCCCGGTGTCGTGACAATGCCGGCTTTTTCCAGCAGATGAGCGGTGAAGGATGCCGACGTATATCCCTTCGGCACCGTGACCCAGATGTAGAAGGCGGCGGGAGGCGCATCGACCTCCAGCCCGAGTTTTTTCAGGCCCGGGACGAGGGTGTCGCGCCGCTCTTGATAGATTTTGCGTAATCCATCTGTCACGGAATCATCGAGCCCGAGGGCCGTAATGCCGGCCGCTTGCACGGCTTCGAACACGCCCGAGTCCAGCTGGCTCTTGACCCTGCCGAGCCCTGCCAGGACCTCTTTGTTGCCGACGGCGAATCCAATGCGCCACCCGGTCATATTGTAGGTCTTGGAAAGAGAATGAAATTCGACGCCGACCTCTTTCGCGCCATCGACTTCGAGGAAGCTGGCCGGCCGTTTGCCGTCATAGAAAATTTCCGAATAGGCCGCATCATGGCACACGATGATCTGATTCTCCTGCGCAAACTCGACGACACGCTTGAAATAGTCTTTGCTCATGATGACGGACGTCGGATTGTTGGGGGAGTTCAGCCACATCAATTTGGCCTTCTTCGCCACATCCTTCGGGATGGCATTGAGATCTGGCAGGAAGCCGTTGGCTTTCGTGAGGGGCATGATGTGCGAGACGCCGCCGCAGAAGCTGGTTCCGACCGGATAGACCGGATAGCCGGGGCTGGGGACTAGGACAATGTCGCCCGGGTCGATGAAGGCGAGATGAACGTGCCCGATCCCTTCTTTGGAGCCGATCAGGGTCAGCACCTCGTTCGCCGGATCGAGGGTGACATTGAACCGTCGCTTGTACCAGTCAGCTACGGCCTTGCGGAACGACAGCATGCCCTCGTAGGAAGGGTATTGATGGTGTTTCGGATTCTTGGCCGCTTCATAGAGGCTCTCAATGATGGGCGCCGGTGTCGGCAGATCTGGGTCCCCGATACCAAGGTTGATGATATCGACTCCGCGCGCAAGCGCCTCTTGTTTCATCTTGTCGATGGCGGCAAAAAGATAGGGCGGCAGCGTTTTAATGCGGGTGGCGACTTCAATCGGAAAACCGGCCATGCGAGAGCACTCCTTTGTTGAACCTGAGCGGTGACGCTCAGCAGTGTACGATAGGTGGCGGCTGGCAGCCGTCAATCGGAAATCGGAAGGGCTAGCGTACCCCAGGACCACTCTCGCAATCAACGGAGTGAGTGTCGGAGTGGCGCTCCAGCCCATCGGCTGATGGGGGAGCGGTCGTGAACGTCAGCATCGCCGTGCGACGGGTTGGCGCCGATCTCAGAAAGGTTAGACAAATGTGCCGTCCTATGATGTCGTGAGTCCATGGATGCAACAAGTTTATGGCCCGCAGCGGGTGTGGTGCTTGTCGCGCTCGCCACGGCCATGTTTCTTCCTCGAACTACTCTTCAGGAGGCCTCGTCAACGCCGCGCTATCCGTCGCTCGATGGGCTTCGAGGGTATCTGGCGTTGGCGGTGTTCGTCAGCCATTCCTCCATCTGGTACTTCTATTTGCGATCGGGCACCTGGGACGTTCCCCCCTCTAATGTGTACACGCAGCTGGGACAAGGCAGCGTCACCCTCTTCTTCATGATCACCGGGTTTCTCTTCTGGTCAAAGCTCCTCGATGGACGTCACCAACCGATCGACTGGTCGCGCCTCTATCTGTCCCGGGCGCTACGCCTAGGACCGTTGTATCTCGTGGCGGTCGCCTGTGTGTTGCTCATGTCGTTTGGCCGCGCGGGTTTTCAATTGCGTGAGGCGCCGGCAGTTGTGGCCGAACAGACGGCACAATGGCTGCTGTTCACAATTCCCGGTATCTCGTCCGTTAACGGATTTACGGAAACGGTGCCCTTGGCCGGAGCTGTGTGGTCGCTGCCATATGAATGGTTGTTCTACGCCTGCTTGCCTCTCGCTGCCTTCTGTCTTCGGACAAGCCCTCCGATTCAGTGGGTGATCGTCAGTCTGGCGGCTGTGGTGATTCTTGTGATGGTGATGCCACAGGTTCGGTTCCCAATATTGTATGCGTTTGCCGGTGGAATTGCGGCGGCAGGGCTTGTGCGTATTGCTGCCATCCGAATGATGCTGAGCCGTGGTGTGTGGGGCGCCATCGCGATCTTGTGTCTGGCGACCGCGTTTATGGCGTTTCCGACGGCGTATACGGTTCCGGCCACGCTGCTTTTGGCCGGTGGGTTTCTCATTATTGCCTGCGGGAATTCTCTTTACGGCATTCTCGAATGGCCGGCGTCGATTGTCCTGGGCGAAATGGCGTACAGCTTGTATCTCCTGCATAGTGTGGTGTTGTTTGTAACCTACCGGCTCTTGCTGGCCGAGTCGGCCGCCACGCTATCCCCCGCCGAGCATTGGGCCATGGTGCTGTGTCAGGTTCCTGCGCTGATTCTCCTCTGTTCTGCGACGTTCCGCCTGGTGGAAAAGCCCGGCATGGAGGCCGTGCCACGTTGGCACGCCCGGCTAGTCGCTCGCCGAGCGGACACAAGTGCCAGCGCGGTGCCGTCGGGCCGCCGGTGAGACGTGGTTTGCAATGGGCGAACGGTTGACAGACCAGGCGCGGCTTATTAGAGTTCGGTGTACGTTCTAACCATCCTAACCACGATGCCATGAAAATACTTGCGCCCTGCCCCTCGAGTCCCAACTGCGTGTCGACGCAAGCGGCGGATCAGAGTCGCCAGATCGCGCCATATCGGTATCAGCAAAATCTGGCTGGCGCGCAAAACACGCTGAAGACCATCATCAATCGATTGCCTCGCACCCGACTCGTCGAAGAAAACGACGGGTATCTCCACTATGAATTCACCAGCTTCTTGCTGCGGTTCATCGATGATGTGGAATTTGTTTTTGATGACGCAACGAAGATGATTCAATTCCGCTCGGCTTCCAGGACCGGCTACAGCGACCTTGGTGTGAATCGGCGGCGCATGGAAGAGATTCGCACCCTCGTTGAAGGGAAATTGTAGTACGAAATTGGACAGCCTGCTCCGCGTGATGCAGGATTCCCACGGAGAAGCTGCGAGGGCAGGCGATTTGTGGTTGATTTGATTGACCTGAGTCGTCAAGATGCATG
>ERZ724526.447-NODE-447-length-24186-cov-5.458000_pt1 | contig 24186 bp, 17 predicted proteins | sample MGYA00376059_ERZ724526 | MGnify/ENA primary metagenome ERZ724526 (study PRJEB28724, sample SAMN07190883) | activated sludge metagenome | isolation source: activated sludge of sewage treatment plant in Hong Hong | place: Hong Kong | collected 2016-03-17 ...
ACACGGGACGTTTTGGTCCGGCGAAGTGGTCAGGTGGCTATATCCTTGTCTTTCAAAAAAATAGAAATCAAAACATAAAATATGATCACGGCCGAGAAAGCCAGTTCCTTCAGGGAAAAAACCAATGCAAGAAAGACTGCCAAAAAGATCATTGAAAAGGCGTTGCTGCGCATGTCAAACGACTTGATCTTCATGCCGAACATAGGTATCTCGCTGTTCATCAGCCACGAAAGCAGGACAATCAGTCCGTATATCACCCAATGATTCTCGATGGTCGTTTTCAGGCCGAACCGGTTGTGATAGGCCGCCAGGGCCAATCCCAGCACGAACACGGTGCATGCCGGTGTACTCAGACCGATAAAGTATGTGGATTGCCGTGTGTCGATGTTAAATTTTCCCAGCCGCATGGCGGCAAACATGGCCAAAACAAAGGCAGGCAGTGCGGCAGGGTTTATGTTGGCCGACCAATAGGCCGGCATAAGGTTATTGTCGGGGATCGACTTGTCCCAATAACCATTGTTCAGCAGCATGAACAGCATGGCGCCGGGTACAACCCCGAAACTGACCACATCGGCAAGCGAGTCGAGTTGTTTGCCCAGCGGTGATGCAATACCCAACGCCCTGGCCGTCATCCCGTCGGCATAATCGAAAACAAAACATCCCAGCAAAAACCAGGCAGCCGTAACCGTGAATCCGTTCAAGGTATACATCAGGGCGCAACAGCCACAAAACAAATTACTTAACGTAAGAAGATTGGGAATATGCCGGGACATAATCTATCGTTTAAGGGTTGGGGGGTCGGGTTTCGGGTTACTGGTTTCGGGTTTAAAGATTTCAACGTTTGGGTACCTCGCAACCCGAAACCAGTAACCCACAACCCGAATCCCCTAAAGAGGCAAATGTAGAATTTTTACCGGGAACGGTAATTTGCTAATTTGCGGCGTTTTGTCGGATTATTGGGCCTGTTTTAAAGGAAACAGGCCATTTGGGAGTTTTAAGAAAACTTTGACACAAAAACCAACCAACAAAACAGGGGTAAATTGCGTCTTTGAAGGGACTGATTAACCTTCCCCTTTAATACTTTAATAAATACAGCGTGCCATGAGAAAACTTGCACTCGTTTTAACCCTATCTATAATCCGTATCGCCATAACCGTAGCGCAGCCCTCCAATGATGAATGTACCAGCCCGATCGTCATCAACGACGTGGCCAACTGGTGCAGCCAGCCGGGAGCATTCACCAATGCAGGGGCGACGCCTTCCACCTATGGCCCGGCCACCTGTTTCGGCGCAACAACAGGGAGCGATGTATGGTTTTCCTTCACTCCGCAAGCCACTGACGTCACTATCACGATACGCGGCGCTACACAGCAGTCTCCGGGCGGCACCCTGCAGGACCCGCAGGTCGCCCTGTACTTCGGCAACTGCGGCGGCACCCTCAACGAACTGGAATGTCAATCGTCGACGGGCAATTTCAATATTGCGGAAGCCTATGAAGGCGGACTCTTTGTGGGGTCCACCTACCTGATCCGGGTCCAGGGTGCTGCGGGCCAGACCGGCACTTTTCAAATCTGCATCAACAACTACAACCCGCCTGTTGAGCCTACATCCGATTGCCCGCAATCATCCATCCTGTGCGACAAGTCTTCTTTTGTTGTACAAAGCGTGGTAGGCGCCGGGCAGAACAACCTCGAAATGGAGGATGCGACCTGTTTCGACAACGGGGTGCCGGGTATAAAAGAGTCCAACTCCACCTGGTTTGTGTGGACCTGCTCCCAATCCGGAACGCTCGAATTCACCCTCACACCGCTGAACGGTCCCGACGACCTTGACTTTGTCGTTTACCGGCTTCCCAATGGTATCGGCAACTGCCAGGGCAAACAGGTGTTGCGCTGCATGGCTTCCGGTCAATCGCAAAACGTCAACTCCGCCGCCTGCCTAGGCCCTACCGGCCTGCGTGCCGGCGACCCTGACATCAGCGAAGATGCCGGGTGCTCCGATCCCGGCGACGATGCGTGGCTCAAACCGCTTGATATGATAGCCGGCGAAACCTATGCCCTGGTTGTCAACAATTTCTCCCTCTCGGGAAACGGTTTCTCCGTATCGTTTGGCGGAACCGGCCAGTTTCTTGGGCCAACGGCTCAATTTACCACCGACCCGCAGGCCGTATGCCTCGGCACGCCGGTAAGCGTGATCGATGCCTCTACCTTCCCTATCGGCAACATTACCGGCTGGAACTGGAGTTTCGGCGCCGATGCAGCACCGCAAACGGCTACCGGCCAGGGCCCGCATACCGTCGCATTCAACACGCCCGGTTTGCACCCCGTGGTTCTTACCCTCGAAACCGACCTCGGGTGTAAAGTCACCCAGATTCAAAACGCGCTCATCTACCCGGATGTCGAAGTGGATACCGTGATCGCGGCCCCCGACTGCAACGGCGCCGCCAATGGCGCCATCACCATCGACAATATCACCAGCGGCACCCCGCCCTACCTGTTCAGTTGGAATAGCGGCCCTTTTATTACCGACAATACGCTCGACAGCCTTGGGGTAGGCGTTTACACCCTCGTCATTCAGGACGCCAATAATTGCAGGACCGAGCTGTCGATAGATGTACAGGAAAGGATACTTACCGCCGAGGCAACCGTGACCCCGCCCCTTTGTTTCGGCGATGACAATGCTTTTATTACCCTGAATATCACCAACGGAAAGCCGCCTATCCTGTTTGACTGGGGCAGCGGACCGGTTCCGAATAATACCCAGGGCGGGTATGGCGCAGGCGTCTACACGGTCACCGCAATGGACGATGTGTTGTGCGGAGGCACCTTTACCGTAACCGTGACGGACAACGCTCCGCTGCAACTGATCCTGGATACCATAGATATTTCCTGCTTTGGCGCCAACGACGGTATTGCAATTGCCGAGCCATCGGGAGGTGTCGGGAATTACGGATACCAGTGGTCGAATGCACAGACGGAGCCGGAGGCTTCCGGCCTGATGCAGGGGCAGTACGACGTGACGGTAACCGACGGCAATGGCTGTACCATCACGGGCGGCGTATTTATCACCGAACCGCCGGATGTGGGGGTCGACCTGCTGGGTGTGGTCGACCTGCTGTGCAATGGAATACCTACCGGAGAAATCGATGTGCAAGGCACCGGCGGAAGACCCGGTTATATGTACAGTGCCGACGGCCTGACCTTTTTTGCAGCCAGTCCGCTGACCGGTTTGCCCGCCGGCGACTATTGGGTCAAGGTTAAAGACTCGGCCGGTTGTCAGGATTCCGTTTTTGCCACCATTGTGCAACCGCCGCAACTTATTGTCGCCGCAGAACCGGCAGATACCACCCTCGACCTGGGCTTTAGCATCGATATCACCACGATCACGGCGCCATCAGGCCGGCCCGTAATCTTTGAATGGACTCCTCCATTGGGCATCAGCGACGTGACGGAAGCGGAACCGACGATTACAGCCGTGAGCAGCCAACTTTATATTGTCAAGATCACCGATGAAGACGGTTGCATGGCGTTCGATACGGTCAATATCAGGGTCAATAATTCCCGCCCGATATATTTCCCGAATGTATTTGCGCCCGACAAAGCCTATCCCAATGATCACTTTACAGGCTTCAGCGGTCCGGCAGCAACACAAATATCCCTGCTTCGTATTTATGACCGCTGGGGAGAACTGATCTTCGAGCGGGAAGATTTCCCGCTCAACGAACCCAACTTCGGCTGGGATGGCACCTACAAGGGCGATAAAGTTACCGGCGTATTTACCTGGTACGCCCTGGTTCGATTTGTCGACCAGCAGGAACTGCCCTATGATGGCGATGTGACGGTGGTTCGGTAAGGTATTTGAGTGGGGACTGCTACATTTGCAGGGTCAAACTCACTTAGATGCCCTACCGCAACATTCACCTGCATCCGGTACTCCGCCTTGTTTACTTTATCCTGCGCACCCTGGGATGGCTGGGCGTCAGTGTCTTTTATCGCCGCCGTATCGTGCTCGGCGAAGCAAACTTTCGTTTCGACGGTCCGGCCATCGTGATCACCAACCATCCCAGCACGCTTCTGGATGTGTTCAACCCCGGCATACAAGTCCGGCAGGAAATGTTCTTTCTGGCCAATTACGGACTGTTCCGGCATCCCGTGAGCAGGTGGGTGTTCACGCAACTGTTCTGTATTCCTGTCAAACGACGAGAAGATGTAGCAGAAGGAGAATCGCGCGACAACAACGCCGCATTCGAGCAGTCGTTCCGGCACCTGGAGCAGAACGGCGTGTTGTTTATTGCGGCGGAAGGCACGAGCTGGATGAACCGTTGGGTGCGGGAGTTCAAAACCGGAACCGCTCGCATCGCCTTTGGCGTCGAGGCCCGCAACGACTGGAAAAAGGACGTAAAGATCATACCTGTCGGGCTCACCTATTCCGCACCAAACCTGTTCCGCAGCGATGTGGTTGTGCATGCCGGCGAACCGGTTTACGTTCGCGAATGGTCCGGCGACTGGCAGCAGAATCCTGAAAAAGCCATTGAAACCCTGACCGCCGAACTGCAACGCAGGGTCACAGCCCTCACCGTCCACACCCGCGACGAGTCGGGTGAACAGTTCATCGGCAGGATCGAAACCATACTGGATAATTCGGAGCCGCTGCCCCTGCAGGAATCGTTTTTCCGGATAAAAAAGATTGCAGAAACAGAACTCGACAATGAGGCGCTCATAGAAAAAACAACCCGGTATTTTGAAAACCTGCAAAAAGAAGGGCTGACCGACCGGGGATTGCGCGCCTGTACAACCTCCGGCGCAGGGGTGCAGGCACTGACTGACGCCCTGGGGATCGTGATCGGTTTCATTCCCTTTGCCATCGGTTATACCTGCTGGTTCCTGCCTTGTTTCCTGCCCTGGCTGCTCAACAACCGCCTCCATCTATATATCGGCTACAGTTCAACCGTGAAAATCCTGGCCGGCCTGATCACATTCCCGCTCGGGCTTTGGATGGTATACCGGCTTGTATCCGGATTACCCGGATTGGAACATTCCGGTCCGCTCGCCCTTATCCTGATGATCGCGCTTGGATTTTTTGCAGAACGCTATGCAGAAATAACCCGGCGCTTTTGGGAGCGGTTGAAAGCCTGGCGCTTTGCTGCAAATCAACACGAGGCGTTTGACCAACTGGCGGCGCTGCGCAATGCCATTCTGATGCAATTGAATATCGGGCAGGAGGAGGCGGTTTATTAATGTGTATCATAAACTCCGATCGTTCAGGCCATTTGCCAAGACACCCGAATGGGGCCGTATCTCCTCTATCATTGGAGCAGAACACTGATTTCAAAAATATTTTGGCAACTCCATACTTGTTAAACCCAAAATTTAGAAATAATAAAATCGGACCTTTACTTTTGTCGGTGTTTGAAGAGAGCGCATATTTTGGAGTTAAAACCAATGCTATCGAGTGCCCTTGCCAAGATCAACAACAGACAGAAAAAAGGATATACTATTTTTTTAGTAACTTTGACAAATGACAGGAAAAGAGAAAGTAAAATATAAGGCGGCATTCAAAAAAGAACTCGACCGATTTACTACCAAGTTAGAAAAATACGTTTCTACCGAAAATGGCGACTGGTCGGTAAAAGGTTTTATTGACGTTTACAAGAATATCTATACTATCTCATCAGACACTAAAATCGTTTCAAAAATTCTTGAAATACACATTTTTCCTCAAATCCTTCAGTTTGCAGACGAAATCGGATATAAAATTTTACTGCCTGAACATCAAAATTATTATCCTGACCTAACTTTCATCAGTAAGGAAAATGAAGACGTAAAGTTTGCGGTGGACTTGAAAACAACTTATCGCAAGAAAAGCGGTATTTCAAGTTTTACACTGGGTAGTCACGGAAGCTATTTTAAGGAAAGAGACAAGAAAAAGAATATTCAATTCCCATACAATCAATATTTAGGTCATTACTGCTTAGGTGTTATCTACACACGGACAGACATAAACGCTGACGATCCTTCGGATACTGAAATTTATCAGGTTCAAGAACTTCAAGAGGAATATGAAACGCCAAACCAAAAAGTCGGCGAAAGAGAAGTGACAACTGTTAAGAGTTTAAAATCTATTACTTCTGTAATCAAAGACTTTGACTTTTTCGCTGCCGAAAAATGGAAGATAGCGAGCGACAAACAAGGTTCAGGTAACACTGCAAACATTGGCTCTACTTTAAGTATTGACGATTTAAGAAATGAAAATGGCGTTTTCAATCAACTTGGCGAAGAATGGTTTGATGAGTATTGGATAAACTTTGGTTCAGCCACCATGGTCAAGAACGGTAAAACCATTAAAATTAACAACCTAAAAGACTTCTTGGAATTTAAAGGTAGAACAGATTTGTGGGATAAAATCGTTACAAGAAACTCAAAAAATTAAGTCTATGAAAATCATCGTCCCACCTATAAAAAGTCAGGGTATAAAAACCAAACTTGTTCCTTGGATAAAGGACTTAGTTACCATCGCTAACCAAAAAGGAAATTGGATAGAACCATTTTTAGGAACAGGTGTCGTTGCATTTAATTCAGGTTATAAAAAAGCAATTTTAAATGATACTAATCCACATATAATTGGCTTTTACAAAGAAATTCAGGACAAAACAATTTCTGCACCTTTGATAAAGCAATATTTAGAAGAAGAAGGCAGATTATTGAGTGAAGCCGAAAACAACGGGTACGAACATTACCTAAAAGTTCGTTCACGTTTCAACAGCGGAGAGTTTTCACCTTATGATTTTATCTTTCTTTCAAGGGCTGGCTTTAACGGAATGATGCGTTTTGGTAGCAAAGGAAATTGGAATATCCCATTTTGCAAAAAGCCTGACCGCTTTGCACAAGCATATATCACAAAAATTACCAATCAGGTTGCGTCAGTTTCTCAAATTATCCAACCTGAACCTAATTGGATATTTTACAATAAGTCGTTTGCAGACATCATACCATTAGCCACTGAAAACGACATCATTTATTGTGACCCACCATATTATGGCAGGCACGTTGACTATTACAACGGCTGGACAGAGCAGGACGAAAAATTGCTTTTCAAATTACTTTCAGAAACTAAAGCTAAATTTATCCTTTCAACTTGGCATCACAACGATTGGAGGGAGAATGAAATGATAAACAAGTTTTGGAACAAGTTTAACATTGTTACGAAAGACCATTTTTATCATAATGGTGGTAACATTAAAAACAGGCGGACAGTTGTTGAAGCTTTAGTGTGCAACTTTGGCACCAACCAAATTGACCGGCATAATCACGGACAGAAAACCAACCCGAAAGAACAACAATTGGAATTAGAATTGGCTTGAATTGAGCTAAACAGGTGTATAATTGCCAACATTTTTGCTACACTACGAAAATTTTCGTAGAAAAAATTTGGAACTACGAAACTTCTCGTAGATGTTTGTGGCTGAATTCACGGCTATGACAAAAACACTCACCTGCATCTGCCTTGTAGCGCTTTCGCTCGTCCGCCTCCATGCCCAGGAATCCCTGACGGGTCGCCTCAACGCATTCATGGATGAGGCTGTAAAAAAAGACCTGTTTTCCGGCAACGCACTGGTGCTTCAGGACGGCAAGGTCGTCTGGCAAATAACAACGGGAATGGCTGACCGGACACAAGGCCTGCCCAACACGATGGAGACCGGATTTTCGATCGGCTCCGTCACCAAATTGTTCACCAAAATTGTCGTTCTGCAACTGGTTGCAGAAGGGAAAATCGACCTCAACAGCACCCTGGGAGCATACCTCGACGGATTTCAGCCCGAAATAGCCGGTCGCGTAAAAATCAGTCACCTGATAAACCACCAGTCGGGATTCGGGCAATATTACGATGTACCCGGTTTTAATCCCGAAGAAACAGCCGTGCAAAGCGCAAGTGATTTTCTGCCCTGGATACGCCGGGAAGAACTGCTTTTCGAGCCGGGCACAGGTGTGGAGTATTCCAACTCCGGATTTGTCCTGCTGGCTGCTGTTGCAGAGAAAGTAACAGGAAAGACATATGCAGACATCCTGCAAACAAGGATTTTTGACAAACTGTCCATGCGTGCAACCGGTTTTATGTACCGACCTGAAAGGACGCCGGGCAAAGCCCTGGGCTACCTCTCCAATCAACCCGGTCCCCTGCGCGACAACCTCGGATTCCCCCTGTTGGGCGGCGGCGACGGTGGCATATACAGCACCATCGGCGATTTACTGGAATTCGACCGGTCGCTGACCGGCGACAATCGCCTGCTTTCGGATGCCGGAAAATTGCAACTTTTCAACGATCCGCTTTTTTCCCGGGAATACGCCGACTGGTCCTCGTTCCAAAAAGAAGGCAGCTTTGCCGTGGCCGGCGGCGGCCCGGGTGTGAGCGCTGTGTATAGCCGCAACAACCAGCGCAATCGCACCGTGATCGTGCTTTCCAACTATGATGAAGGTTCGGCAGAGACCGTTTTCAAGGGTTTGAACGCCATTCTGAACGATATGCCCGTACCGGCCCTGCAACCTTCCGCTTCAAAGTTCATCTATTCCCTGTTGACGGAAAAGGGCGCGGATTATTTCACCGGAAACATCGAAACGGAACTGGAGCAAAACGGCTATTCGCTCGACGACGACATGGTGCTGCTTTTCGCCGGCGAAGCCATTCTGGAAGAAGGCAAAGCGGACGAGGCCATAGCCCTGTACCGGTTCTATACCGAAAAATTTCCGCGTATCGTAGTAGCCTGGAACGACCTCGGCGATGCATATCTGCTGAAAAACGATCGGGAAAATGCCAAAATATGCTTCACCAAAGCCCTCGAACTCCGCCCGGGCAACCCCCGCGCCAAAGCAAACCTGGAAAAGATCGACAAAAATTAACGCCCTCTAAATCCATATAAAAATACTTCAGGCAATGAAACCGACAGAATCGGAACTCGAAATTTTACACGTTTTATGGGAAAACGGCGCCAGTACCGTGCGGACCGTGAATGACCTGCTCAACGAACGCCGCAAAAGCGGGCGCTCTCAGGCCGGCGGATCGGCAAAAACCAGGGAATCCGCCGGCTATACCACTACCCTGAAACTCATGCAGATCATGTTCGAAAAGGGTCTGGTTACCCGTACAGAGGAAGGCAGGACACACCTGTACACCGCTGCCGTGCGGGAAGAAGACACCCAGTCGCTGCTGCTCCGGCAATTTATGGACAATACCTTCAGGGGCAGCGCAGCCAGATTAGTCATGCAGGCGCTCGGCAATCATGAGGCCAGCGCCGAAGAGCTCGACGAGATCAAGGCCCTTATCGCTCAAATCGAACAAAACCAGCCCAAGCCATGAATACTGCTTTGTTTCCATCCGAGGCTTTTATCCGCGCGCTGGGCTGGACGCTCATGCACAGCCTCTGGCAGGGCGCGGCATTGGCACTCCTGCTCCTGGCGCTACTCTCCCGGCTGGAGTCGGCCGGCCGGCGTTACCGGGTTGCTTACGGCGCCCTGCTCTCCATGCTGGCAGCGGCCTGTATTACCTTCTGCAAGGTCTTTGAACCTGCATCAGACATCACCGCATTGCTCTCCCCCGGTCTTGCCGAGCCTGTCCCGGCAGACGGCCTGGTCACCGGCGAGATACAGGCTGCCGGAATACTGGAGCAGGCATCCCGGTGGCTCGAAGCGCATTACTCACTTATTGTGGCCATCTGGATATTGGGATTTCTGGTCTTTCTCATCAGGCTAGTCAGTGGCCTGTGGTATGTGGGACAGCTGCGCAGCCGCGGAACATCCGTTCCCGATGAACAATGGATCGAAACAACACGCATGTTAAGTCGCAGGCTCGGTATGACGCGTACAGTAACCCTTCTGCAATCGGCGCTGGTGCACACGCCGATGGCGCTGGGATGGCTGAAACCCGTCGTGCTGCTGCCGGTAGGACTCGTTAACCAGCTGGCCCCCGCCGAAGTGGAGGCCATTCTGGCACACGAACTCGCTCATATCGCCCGACGGGATTGGATTTTCAACCTTACGCAAGCCTTCATTGAAGCCATCTTTTACTATCACCCCGCTGTGTGGTGGATATCGCAGACGATTCGCCGCGAGCGGGAGAACTGTTGCGACGATGCCGCACTAAAAGCCACCAGCAACCGCATTGCTTTCGCCAGGGCACTGGTACAGGTACAGGAAATGGCCAAACCTGCACCCCTGCCTGCGCTGGCGCTGGGTATGAGCGGTCCGCGCCACATGCTCCTGCTGGAACGCATCCGGCGCATTTTGGATCAACCACAACAAAAGAAATCACAGATCATGGAAAAATTTATTGCAACGGTACTATTGCTGCTGCTGCTGACATTCGTCGGCTTTCGCGCCAATAATTCGCCAACACTAAGCGCTGCATTCGCGCAAATCACGGAAGTTCCCCGAACCATCCTGGGGTTCAACGATCAGGACAGCCGGATCGAAAACGACACCGTGCCCAAGCCCGGCAGAACGAGAAAGATCATACGCGAAGACGATGAGCAGCGCGTGGAAGCAGAATTCCGGGACGGCGAACTGATGCGCCTGAAGATTGACGGCGAAGATATTCCCGAGTCGGAATTCGACCAGCACAGCGAACTCACTTCGGAACTGCTGCGTGAGTCGCACCCACCGATGCCACCCATGCCGCCGATGCCGCCCGGTGTAATCCGGGTTCATCCGCCCGGCACGCCTTCAGCGCCGAATCCCCCCGGAGCGCCCCGCCTTTCCACCGAGAAAGACGGCGAAGGAAATATGATACTCCGCTTCGAACAGAACGGCCAACCCATGGAAATTGTAGTAAAGGAAGGAGAGGTATGGGTCGACGGCCAAAAAGTGGAAGAAGGAGAGACTATTGACCTGCCCGGCGTGTTTGGCAGCCCTTATGTTATCTGGGACGACGGACATGCCTTCGGTTACAATTTTACGCCCGGGGAAGGCTACCATTTCGAGGGATTGGAAGACCTGGCAGATTTTCAAATTTCCGTAGAAGACCAGCGCCGGATGGAGGAAGATGCCAAGCGCATGCAGGAGGAGGCCCTGCAGATGAATAAAGAACAGCGCCTAATGATCGAACAGCAATTGAGGGAAGCACGCGAAATGCACAAGGAACAGGAGAAGGCGCTAAAAGAGCAACTCAGAGAACTGTCCCTGCAACAGAAGGAAGCCATGAGAGCGCAGCGGGATGCTGTTCGCGAGATGCAGCGCAGCAGAAAACTGCAATCAAAAGGAGAAGGAACCAGCGCGGCATTTAAGGCGGAACTTCAACGCGACGGCCTGCTGGCCGATCCCGAAAACTATTCTTTCCAACTCTCCACATCCAGTCTGCAAATAGACGGAAAAAAACAGCCCGACGAGGTGCACCGCAAATACCTCAGGCTTTACCGGGAAAAGACCGGGAACGACCTTGGGAAAAACGGCAATTTCAGCATCCGGGAAAATAATTGAACCACAGGATATGTGCGGGTTTTGGGCCATCGAATTGACGGTCTAAAACCCGCACATCCTGCTATTGCTGCTTTCCCTGAATATCCGCCTTTGTTTTACCGGATTCCTCTATCAGCAATCCTACAGATTCCAAACCCGGAATACTGTCGCGACGCATGAATTGCTCCAGCGTGATAACATATTCGCCCGGCCGGTTGAAGTAGGCATTATCCTGGAGCAGGCGGCGCACCTCGCAACTCCCGCCCGAACACTTGCCCAACGTTGCGCCCCGCGCATCGTACAGATCAAATGACTTGAGTTTGCTGAGCCGTTTGCCATCGGGGAAACGGGTATACAGTTTTGTATAAATATTCTGACTGGGAAAGGATGCCGCATGCCCGAACACCACATACATATTATACAACGCGGCCGTGTCGGTCACGGTAAACGCAAAATCAAGGGTATCGCGATAGGTCCACTCGGCGCCGGGAATAGACCGGCTTTCTTCGTACAGTACGTTTGGACCGCAGGAGACGATCATTAACACAAGGGTTGACAAGATAACAGCGCGGATCAGCATATTCAGTCGGAAGGTTCAGCCTTTGATATAAAGTGCAAGGTCGGGATACTTTTTGAGCAGGCCTACTGCTTCCGCTTTGGATATGCGGATGCCATCGATATAGGCGACGACCATTGCATCTGCAAATCCCTGTTTCCTGAGTTCGGCGCGCAACTGAACGGCTTTATCAAATTGTCTCAGCAGGCCTGCAGTGTACTGGTAGTCGCCCGAGCCGGGCCGGCTTTCGATCAGGATATCGCTGAACATGGCCAATGCATCGCTCGTCATGATCTGCCGTGTCTGGACAACTTCTACCCGATAAGTCAATCCCGCTGTATTTTCTTCATAATACCTAGCGCCGAAGGCTGCCATCAGTTCGGATACTGCCGGGCGCTGTATCTGAACCTCCACGGGCAGTTTTTCGGCGGTTGTTCCGGGCCTTATCTCGATCCGGCGGTTAAGTTTCTGGCCGGTCGGGTTGGGACTTGTATTCAGGATATTTCGCGCGACCGGGTAGTTGGGACCGCAACTCAGCAGTTGCACCCGGGAAGCGGGCACACCCTTGTCCGTCAGGGCCTTCCCAATCATTTCAGCGCGTTTGATGCCGTAGTAAAGGTCGAATTTGGCGGGACCCGTTTCGTCGGTATGCGCGGTCACCAGCAGGGTGATTTGCGGATAGGTAAGCGCCAGCTTCGCGGCCTCGTCTACGGCCTTCAGGTTTTCCGGCGACAACACGTTTTTTTCATCGTCGTACATCAACACGGGTATGGCCACTTCTTTGGACACGGGCCCGGCATCCTGCACCCCTGATTTCCCGACATTGGTAAACAGCGCCGGGTCACTGCTGCGGGTTTGCTCCGGGCACGCTTCCTTGAAATAGGCAATATAAATATCGCGACCGCCGAAACCGGCCAGCCGGTCGGAAGCGAAATATGCCGTCCGGCCATCGGCTGAAAGGGTAAAAAAGGCATCGTCGCCGGCCGAATTGACGGGCACGCCCACATTCACGGCGGGCTGCCAGTCCAGCAGGGTATCGTTGAAAACGGCTTTAAAAACATCAAGCCCGCCTATACTTTCAGTGCGATTGCTGCTGAAATACAGCGTTCGGCCGTCGCGGCCCAGGAAAGGCGTCGTTTCGTCGTACGGCGAATTGACGGCCGGCCCGAGGTTGCGGGGTTCCGTCCAGACGCTGTCGGTAAAAACGGTAACATACAGATCCAGTCCACCCTGCCCGCCCTCACGCCTGCTGGCAAAAAGGATCGTCGTATCGTTAAAAAAGAACGGGCTGGCATCGCCGTCTTCCGCCTTTACCGGGCTTGAAAAAACGGGAGGCGTCACGGCATATTCGTCTTTCCTACCGGCTGTATCAGCCAGAATATCGCCGCTGTACAGGGTAAATCCCCTGAAAAAATACAGCACCTGGCCATTTTTACTGAATCCCAGCGCCACTTCAAAACGGGGGGTATTCAGCAAACCGCTGAGTTGGGTCGGAGGCTCCCATCCACTGACGCTTCTGTTGGTAAAAAACATATCGCTGCACCAGTGCCCCTTTTCCGGATCGTCGTAACCCTGGTCGTCGCGACGTCCGCCCGAGCAGCCCTCCCTGGCGCCTGCGAAATACAGCCGGTCGGGATGGTTGACAGAAAGCAGTGGCGCAAATTCGTCGCCCTGGGTGTTGATCCGGTCGCCCAGATTCTCCACCAGCGCAACATTATCGTCTGTTTTTATCCCTATACCGCTCACGCAGCGGCGGATGTTGTCGGGGATGCCTGCCCGCAAGGGGTGTTTGTCGCTGCAAACCCTGAGAAACGATTTATAGGCAACAATGGCCTTTTCAAATTCCAGTTGGCCGTGCAGTGTACGGGCGAGGTAGAGGAAGAGGTCGGCGTCGGCGCTTCCGGGGTTTTGTTTGGCTACATATTCGAGGTATTGGCGCGCTTTATCGGCCTGGTGCAGGTGGTAGTGGCTGATGCCCAGTTTGGTCAGCACGGCAGGGTCGCCGGGCTTTTCCTGCTGGTATTGACCGAGTTGTGCGACTGCTTCCGACCAGCGTCCGCCGGCAAAGGCCTTTTCGCCGTTTTTCTTCAGTTCGGCGACTTTCTGTGCTGAAGCCGCCGTAATGGCGCAAAAAAGCAGGGCCATGAGCCCAAATCGCCGGTACCTGTTCATAGTTTTTTTCGACATAATCGGGACAAAAATACCGCTTTTGGCGGGAAAGCGATACGGCTTCCAATGCGGCAGAACGCGGGAATCTGCAGACTATTGTTTGTACACTTTTACCATCCCGCTTTGTCCGCCCTTGGCAGCCTGAAAGTACAGGCCATACACCCCCGCCGGCAGATCGCCCGGGTCGATGGTTGCAGCGTCCAGTATTTCAAAAGTCAAGCGACGAAGTGCCCGGCCATCCATCGCAAAAACCGTCAGCATCCAGCTTCCGGTGGCATCCGGTGACTGCGCCTGCACATGCAGCAGACCTGTATGTATATCCTGATATACCGTCAGCGGCAGGTCGCCCGGCCCCATCACGCCCTTCACTTCCCGAACCGGCGTAAGCACTGCGGGCGTTACCGCATCGACATCGCAGGGCGAGGCCGTCTGAAGGTTGGGGTTGTTGCCCGGGCACATGGCAAGCGGCGTGCTGCGCACGACGGCGCTGTGCTTTTCGATATTTTCTCCGCACAGCACCGTTTTGATCACAAAAGCCGGCAACTGAACCAGTACAGTTTCCACCCACGGCGACTCGCCTATGTCATGACCAAAACCTTCGCCACTGAGCAGGTAATAGTTACCCCCGAGTTCCTTTACCCGCTTCGCCACCGTGCAACTGCCGTACACGACGGCGTTGTAGGTCTGACAGCAGGGTACTGCCACCGCCGTGCCGTAATCCACCACGCCGTCGCTGGTGCCGTGTACCAGTCCGACGGCAATATTTTCCCCATTTACCTCCGAGGCCTCGATCCAGTCGGTGTTGAACGATGCGCCCGACATGGATATACAGGCCCGAATACCCGTTACCGGGTCGAGCGCCTCGCCCAGGTATTTGCCGCTGACGCCGGCGGCGGGGATTAACTGCTGGATCTCGGCCTGATCCAGAAAGGCCGCATTGAGCGCGGTGAAAGCGCCGGCACTGTGACCGGCCACGACCACTTTCTCCGGGTCGATGTGGTATTCATCAGCGTGCGCCTGCAACCATCGGATACCGTCGTTCACGTCCACTGCAGACACATAGGCGGAAGGCAGGAAAGAACTGCCCCAACTGACATTACAGGGGTTGGTGGTAAGTCGCGCGATCTCGCAATCGCCGCGGTGACAGAGCCGGTATTCGATCGTCGCGGCAATAAAGCCCTTTTCGGCAAACCCTTTTGCAAGGGCGTCAAAATCAAGGTAACTGCCCCAGATAAAAAAACCGCCGTGCACCAGCGCGATGAGGGGTCGTTTTTCACCCGCCGGCAGGTCGGTGGGATAATAAACCCGAAGCGGGATATTTTCCGGGATTGTGAAGTTCCATTCGTCAATCTGTGCGGCAGTTTTATACACGGCATCGGCATAATCCACCGGATGGGCCGTTTCGGTGAACACAACCGTATCGCCGGCGCAAAATCCCTGGGCCGAAAGGTGCAGAACAAACAGGATGCAGAACAAAAAAGGCGGTAGTCGTTTCATGATACAGGTATTTAGTACTCGGGAATGGGAGGAACATTCACAGGAGACGTCGCTGCCGACCATCCCTCTCCGTTTCGCAGCCGCTACAAAGGTTTTCAAGTTCAGGCGCACGGCCTAATCCATTGGGCGTGATTTTGCAAAAATCTTCCTTTACCCCGCTTTCCGGGCGGCACATTTTGTTTTCAGTCGAAAGCAACGCGGATGTTTCGCAACAATTTCCTCAAATTTGCGTCCCTTGTTCGTTATTGTCGAATGACGAATCGTCGACTAACACTATTCCATGCTAGATCTATCATTTCAATACCCCGCCTGGTTCCTGATTTTTTGCGTGCTGCTTGGACTGGGTTATGCCATGCTGTTGTATTACCGCGACACGACGTTTCGGGAACAGGCGCCGCGGCTGAGCCTGGGGCTGGGCATACTCCGTTGGCTTACGGTAACCATCCTGAGTGCATTGTTGCTGGCGCCGCTGCTGAAAAGTCTGCTCACCGAAACCAAAAGGCCGATCGTAGTGCTGGCACAAGACGAATCGGAAAGCGCAGCCGTTAATTTGAAGGACAAGACCCTTGACCAATACAAGCAAAACTGGCAGTCGCTGCGCGACGCGCTCGCCAGCGACTACGAGGTGCACGAGCTCTCTTTTGGCGACGCGGTACGCGAAGGCGTCAATTTCGGTTTTACGGATAAAGTCACCAACCTTTCCGAACTGATGCGCGGGGTGTACGACCTGTACGGCGGGCAGAACCTCGGCGCTGTGGTAATCGCTACAGACGGCATTTACAACGAAGGCAGCAACCCGGCCTATTCGGAAGCGCAAATCGCTGCGCCGGTATATACGGTGGCGCTGGGCGATACCACTCCGAGAAAAGACCTGCTCATCAAACGCGTCTTTCACAACAAGATCGCCTACCTGGGCGATCAGTTCACTTTGCAAATCGATGTGGCCGCCACCAACTTCGGCGGTCAGCAGAGCGTGTTGAACATCAGCAAGGTAGATGGCGATCAAACCAGAACGCTGCAGAGCATTCCGGTCAATATCAGCGGCAACGACTTCTTCAGCACAAAAGAAATCACCCTGGAGGCCGACCAGCCCGGGGTTGTGCAATACCGCATCAGCCTGGCCAAACTGCCGGGCGAAGCATCTGAAGCAAACAACCGCAAGGAAATATTCATCGACGTGCTCGATGCCCGCCAGAAAATTCTGCTGCTGGCCAACAGCCCGCATCCCGATATCACGGCTATCCGGCAGACCCTGGAAAGCAACAAAAATTACCAGGTTTCGGTGGCCAATGCCGGCGAACCGGGGCTCGATGTGTCCAAATACGACTTTGTCATCCTGCACAACCTGCCTTCCGGTTCCCACGACATCACCGGCGTGTTGAAAACACTCGACGACAAGCGCATCCCGCGTCTGTTTATTGCAGGCATGCAAACCAGTTACAGCGCCCTTGCCCGCGTGCAGGGACTTGCCGCCGTACAAAGCGACGGCCGGCAAAGCGACGATGTGCAGGGCAAGGTATCGCCCCAGTTTGCGGCATTTACCCTTGATCCCCTCGTATTGTCCGAACTGCCCAAATTCAATCCCGTGACTTCCGCGTTCGGCAACTTTTCCGCTACGGCGCAGGCGCAGGTATTGCTTTGGAAACGCATCGGCCGGGAAGATACCGATCAGCCCCTGCTTGCCTTCGGCGAAACGAACGGTATCCGTACGGGCATATTTTTCGGTGAGGGCCTGTGGCGCTGGCGATTGTTCGACTACCTGCAGCACCAGAACCACAATATCTTCGACGAACTGGTCGGCAAATCCGTGCAGTATCTTTCCCTGAAAGAAGACAAGCGGAAATTCCGGGTGACCCTCGATAAAAGCATTTTTAATGAAAACGAGTCCGTCACCTTCGGCGCGGAACTGTATAACGACAATTACGAACTCACCAACGACTCCGACGTGGCCATGAGTATCCGCAACCGCGCCGGAAAAGAGTTCACCTATACCTTCAACAAGCTGGGCAAGGCGTATTCCCTGAATGCCGGTATACTGCCGGAAGGCAATTATACCTTCAAGGCAACGACGACCTTCAACGGACAGAACCTTGTGTTCGAGGGCCGGTTCAGCGTGCAGCCTATCCAGCTGGAATTGTTTGAAACGACCGCCAATCACGGCGTGCTCCGGCAGTTGAGTGCAAAATACGGGGGTGAAATGGTTGCCCCGGACAGCATAGCCGGTATTGCGGAAAAGATCAGGTCCAACCGGACCGTCAAACCGGTCATTTACCAAACCACGCGAACCAATCCACTCATCAACCTGAAGTGGATTTTTGCCCTGTTGGCGGGTCTTTTGGCTACAGAGTGGTTCCTGAGAAGATACTTTGGCGCCTATTAAACAGACAAGTGCATAAAAAACGCTTTTCCGGGCTCCAACATTTTCATTTTCAGCAAATTTTGACAACCAAACCTTTGGCCTTCTGTTAGTTCAGTAAACATTTAAGTCTTACCTTTACGCACACAGCTTGCCCTAATCCTCATTCTGTTTTATGGATCAATTAAAAGAACAATTTTTAAAGAAAGCATTAGCCCTTTCCGCCGAGGTTAAAGAAATACTCCAGGAACATGGCGAAAAAAAAGTAGACGATGTAGTGCTCAGCCAGGTATATGGCGGGATGCGCGACATCACCTGCATGATCTGGGAACCCTCGCTACTCGACGCTGAAGAAGGCATTCGTTTCAGGGGATATTCCATTCCCGAACTTCGCGAAAAACTGCCGCGCGCACCGGGCGGCAAGGAGCCCCTGCCGGAAGGTCTGTTCTGGCTGATGCTGGTCGGTGAAATCCCCACGAAAGAACAGGTAAAATGGGTCACCGAGGCCTGGGTGCGCCGTTCGAATGTACCGGAGCACGTTTTCCGCGCCATCGACGCCCTTCCCATCGACGCCCACCCGATGACGCAGTTTGTCGTCGGCATCATGGCCATGCAAAATACGAGTGTGTTTGCCCAGCGCTATAACTCCGGCATGAATAAAACGGAATACTGGGATGCCACCTACGAAGATACGATGAACCTCATCGCGCGCCTGCCACGCGTGGCGGCGTATATCTTCCGCCGGGTATACCACAAGGGCGAACAGGTATTGCCTGATATTTCACTGGACTGGGGCGCCAACTTTGCCCATATGCTTGGTTTTGAAGACGCCGGCTTCCAGGAATATATGCGCCTGTTTCTCACGATCCACGCCGACCATGAAGGCGGCAATGCTTCGGCGCACACCACCCAACTCGTAGGCTCCACCCTCAGCGATCCCTACCTGTCGCTCAGTGCCGCCATGAATGCGCTGGCAGGACCCCTGCACGGCCTCGCCAACCAGGAGGTGATCCGCTGGATACAAAAAATGGTCGAGACCCTGGGTACCACCAGGCCCAGCCGCGAGCAGATTGCGGAATACGTAAAAAGCACGATTGCCAGCGGCCGTGTGATACCCGGTTATGGCCATGCTGTTCTTCGCAAACCTGACCCGCGCTTTATGGCGCAGCGCCAGTTCTGCGAAGACAACGTACCCGACAGCGACCTCGTCAAAGTCGTATGGAAGATATTCGACGTGGTACCTCCTATCCTGAGCAGCCTCGGCAAGGTGAAAAATCCCTGGCCGAACGTGGACGCGCACTCCGGCGCCGTACTCATCCACTACGGACTCAAGGAATACAATTACTACACCGTACTTTTCGGCGTCAGCCGCTCTCTGGGCGTGCTGGCAGCCCAATGCTGGGCCCGCGCCATGCACCTGCCGCTGGAGCGGCCGAAATCGGTAACGACCGAATGGGTGAAAGAATACCTGGCCAAGGAGTACAATGTGATCGCCAGTAACTAAACTGGTTGTTCGATACCGGAATACATGCACCGGGCTGAAACAATTTGCTTTCAGCCCGGTGATTTTTTTGATACATACCCCACCCTAATCCGGGTAAGTGTGCGCGACTATCCTGCCTTGGGCAAATGCACATCCATTTGCGGGAACGGAATGGATACGCCCGATTTGTCGAATGCCTTCTTGATGTGTTCGTGCATGTAGAAATACACATCCCAGAAGTGCTCGCTCTTGCACCAGGGGCGCACGGCAAAGTTGACGGAACTGTCGGCCAGTTCGCTGACGAGGATATCTACCGGTGGTGTTTTCAGGACCATGGCACAGCCGTCGGCAACCTCCTGAATGACCTTGCGGGCGCGATCGATGTCGTCGCGATAACTGATCCCGAAAGTCATATCCACCCGAATGGTACCCGGGCCGGAGATGTTGATGATCACGCCTCCCGTTACCACGCCATTGGGAATAATGACACGCTTGCCGTCAGGGGTAAGCAGCAAGGTGTTGAACACCTGTATTTCCTCCACATTGCCGATATTACCGCCGATGTTCACCAGGTCGCCCACTTTATAGGGTTTGAAGATCAGGATGAGCACCCCGCTGGCAAAATGTCCCAGGCTGCCTTGAAGGGCCAGGCCAATGGCAAAGGCCAGGGCGCTGAATATCGCGACAAACGAGGTGGTTTCGATACCAAACATGCTGGCAACACTGAGCAAAACCATCACTTTCAGACCTACCGAGATAACGGATGCAATAAAGGGCACCACATGTTCGTCAATAGCCCGGGATTTCATCGCAGCCCGTATCCGGCCGGTCAGCCAGTTGGCCAGCCATAACCCGAAGATAAGGGTCAGTATGGCGCCGACCACTTTTGGCGCATATGTGGTAAACAGTTCGGAGAGTTTGGAAAAGTCTAATAGTGTTTCCATGGGAAATTTTTGTTAGTGTGTATAAAGTTGCAAATAAACGGATTACGTAACTAAATTCCGGCAATGTGGCAATACAATAAGTTACGAGCGCGGCAACCGGTTCTAACAGATCGTGCGCCGGGCAGGGCTGATTTTTTGCAGGATTTGTCAACAGGAAAGCCGTGCTCGTCTTGTTTTTTATACCGGACAACCGTTAAATCACCATTTTTTCGGCACCTTATTTCCATCATCAATAAAAAATAAAACCACGATGAAATTAAATCTGCGGCTTCCGCTCTTCTTTCTTTTAGCCTCTTTTCTTCCGGCCTATTCCCAAAACCTCGACGCGACATTCGACAAACTCTTCGGGGAATCCTTCCAACCTGATGGCCCCGGCGCGGCAGTACTGGTCGCCCAAAAAGGCCGTATCATTTACCATAAAGCCTTCGGCATGGCCAACCTCGAACTCGGGGTTCCGCTCCGTCCGGATCATGTGTTCCGAATCGGCTCGGTCAGCAAACAGTTCACGGCGGCTGCCATCCTGCAACTCATGGAACAGGGCAAACTATCGCTGGACGACGACCTCACCAGGTTTATCCCCGACTACCCCACCATGGGCAAGAAGATCACTGTCGAGCATTTGCTGACCCATACTTCGGGTATCAAAAGCTACACCGAGATGAAAGAATGGACGCCGGAGGTGCACCGCAAAGACTTCACGCCGGCAGCACTGGTCGATTTTTTCAAGAACCAGCCGATGGACTTTGAGCCCGGAACACAGTACCAATACAACAACTCCGGTTATATCCTGCTCGGTTATATCATTGAAAAGGTATCCGGAGAGTCGTATGGCGCCTACATCAGCGAACATATTTTCAAACCGCTCGGCATGCACAACTCCTACTACGGCGATGTGGAACCCGTTATCAGGAATCGCGTTGCGGGGTATTCCCGGAGCGGCACAGGCGGCGCCTATACCAATGCCGCTTTTCTCAGCATGACCCAGCCCTATGCGGCCGGTTCTTTGATGTCGACGGTTGAAGACCTGTACACCTGGACCAAAGCCCTCCACAGCGGCAAGGTGATCAAGCCTGAATCGTTCAAAAAAGCGACTACGCCTTATGTGCTGCCCAATGGTTCCAACACCCACTACGGCTATGGCCTCCAAATGGGCAACCTGTTCGGTAGCCCGACCGTGGAACACAGCGGCGGCATAAACGGCTTTTTAAGCGATCTGGTGTACCTGCCGAAAGAAGATGTTTGCGTTGCCATACTGACCAATTGCGATTGTGAGCCCCCCCGCGACCTCAGCGCCAAAGTAGCCGCCCTTGCCATTGGCAAGCCCTTCGCCCCCGCGGCGATCCAGGTAGATGCCGCCACCCTGGAACAATACACCGGCGTGTATGAAAACGACAAGAAAGAACAACGGATCATCACCGTGGAGAACGGCCAGCTGTACTCCTTGCGCACCGGAGGTTCGAGGTACAAGATCATTCCGTTTGCTGCGGACCAGTTTTATTTCGAAAAATCACTGACCCGGATCACCTTTGTCAGAGCAGGGACCGGAGACAAAAAAGTAGTAAAAGCCGTTGTAAGCGACCGAACGTCCGACGATAACCAGTGGGTCAAAACTGACAAGCCCATCCCCGCCGCCAAACCGGAAATGCAACTGCCGGAGGCAGACCTGGACAAGTTTCTCGGGGAATATGAATTGGCCCCCGGCTTCAACATTACCGTCACGCGGGAGGGCGCCCGGCTGTTCTGCCAGGCAACCGGACAACCGCGCTTCGAGGTGTTTGCCGAGACACCCACCCGGTTTTTCCTGAAGGTGGTGGATGCCGCCGTCGAGTTCTATCCCGACGACAAAGGGTCGGTCGCAAAAATGGTGCTGTTCCAGGGCGGACAGGAGATTGAAGGCAAACGGGTAAAATAGAGGAGGTTGCGGGTTTCGGAGGTTGCGGGTTACGGAGGTTGCGGGTTGCGGGCATGTCCATCCCACGAAACCCGTAACCCGTAACCCGTAGTAACCCGCAACCTCCGAAACCCGCAACCCGTAAACTTACGCCGTCAAAACATCTACAACCGTTTTAAGGGCAATAAATATCGGCTCACGGCCTTCTTTGGAGACGAGGGCCTCCGGATCATTTTCATCTTCCATGACCGCTTCTTCGGCGAAGGCAAGCAGGTCCTCCTGCCCGGTATTTTCAAAAAACGGGTTGAGGCGGTCGCGGAATTTCTGGGCCGTAGAAGCCTCCAGTGTTTCATAATTTTTTTCCTCCGCTTCGCCGATCTGTTCCTCGGATACGGGCTCAACCGGCCCGTTTACTTTTTCAATCGACAACCATGCGATCAGAGAAAGGTATTGCAGGTATCCCTGTTCATCTTCTGAAAGCAGATCGAACTGATCGCTGAAAAACCAGGCAAAAAGCACGGGTTGGGCTTCTGCGAAGGCTTCCATGCGCTGTTCATATTGATCATCACCAAGGTCTTCCAGTTCTTCGATGACTGCGTCAATTATTTTCTCCGATATAAATTCCATGTTCAAGTCTTTGAGAATCAAATGTTAGTTTGGCACAAAAGAAGGCAAATCTACACTTTCGGGTGGGTACTGCAAAATTAAACCTGCGCCTTCATATTCCGGTTTCCGTGCAATTTCCGACCTTCGTTCTAATTCATCCCGCCGATTAGTATTTTTTCCTGTTTAATTTTTTTGGCAAACTTTTTTCGAAAGTTACGTCTTAACACCGCCGTCCGGACTTTCGGAGCCGTGAACCTGCCGGAATAATTTTCCGTCGTGTTACCCCGGTAACGCAAATATTCTCCCCGTACGCCAACCTTTGCCGAACAAAAGCGCCTCACGCAACCATTCATTTTTGATCATTTACCATTTCTTACAATGCTCTTACGCGCTGCTCTATTGGACCTGTACAACGGCGAGTCGAACCGCGGCATTCCGATGTTGAAAAACATTCTTGACCGCTATTCCGACACGCTTGAATTCGATCACTTTGATGTACGGGCCGGATGCGAGATCCCCGATCTGTCGTACGACATTTTCATTTTTTCGGGCGGGCCCGGCGACCCGCTGGAGAGCGGCGGAAAATGGCAGGAGCCCTTTTTTGAACTGATCGGCAAACTCTGGCAATGGAACCTGCGCAATGAGAACAAGAAGCACGTCTTCTTCATTTGCCACTCCTTCCAGATGGCCTGCCATCATTTCGGCGTGGGAGAAGTGTCGCATCGCTACAAAATGTCGTTCGGCACCTATCCGGTGCACAAAACCCACCAGGGGAAGGAGGAGCCGCTGTTTAGCCAGTTACCCGATCCGTTCTATATCGCCGACTTCCGCCGATACCAGGTAACCAAACCCAATCACGACCGCTTGCAGGCGATGGGCGCCCATATCCTTTGTCTGGAGAAATTGCGCCCGCACATGCACTACGAACGCGCTGTCATGGCCATCCGCTTCAGCCCCGAAATGATCGGGACACAGTTTCATCCGGAGGCCGATCCGGAGGGACTGCTGTCCTACTTTATGGAAGAAGAACGCCGCAATGCCATCGTAGAAGAACACGGCGAGTCCCGTTACGACCGAATGATACGCGACCTGGCCAATCCCATGAAAATACGCCGCACCTTCGATCTGGTCATCCCCGGATTTCTGGAAAACGCGATCGAGCAACTGTCGATGGAAATGGTTTGAGCGGGTTGCGGGTTGCGGGTTGCGGGTTGCGGGTTGCGGGTTGCGGGTTGCGGGT
>ERZ724526.449-NODE-449-length-24025-cov-7.852983_pt1 | contig 24025 bp, 19 predicted proteins | sample MGYA00376059_ERZ724526 | MGnify/ENA primary metagenome ERZ724526 (study PRJEB28724, sample SAMN07190883) | activated sludge metagenome | isolation source: activated sludge of sewage treatment plant in Hong Hong | place: Hong Kong | collected 2016-03-17 ...
CGACAGATCCATCGGCGGCATCGCCATATCCGCTGGAACCACGTCGGAACAGCCCGAGTTTTCCGTCTGAATCGTCTGCATGATGCGCAGCATCGAGGTATACAGCTCCGACGCTGTCTTGCCTGGATAGTAGCGCAGCGGGGTTGGGTCCGCGTATCCGCCCGCGTCGGCCATCAGACCGAGCGTGCTCATGTCTGACGCCGAAAATCCGTCGCCCACCCCGACCACAAACGTCCCAATCGACGGACTGCTCATCCGTCCCTTCTTGATCTCTCCGACCGTCCCCGCCGCCGAGTCTGGCTCACCCGAACAGGCTGGCACACCGTCGGTCAGAAGCACGATGTACTGCTTGCGCGTCGCGTCTTTTAGCTCCGTCAGCGCAACCGTGTCGCGAATCGCCGTTCCACTGGGCGTACTTCCCGCCGGAGACAGCGCCGACAGCTTCGTTTCAATCGCGCTCTTCGTTCCATAGTCGGGACGAACCTGGAGCGCACTGTCACAAGCCGCCGCCGGAAACGTCTGAAGCCCAATCTTGGCCAGCCGCACCGGGTCCGCCAGCGCCACCGCACTGTTGATCGACTGCTTCGCAATGTCCCAGCGTGAAGCCCCGCCTGACACCGTCGAAACCATCGAGAACGAGCGATCGAGCACGATCTGAACATTCGGACACTTGGCTGCCCATCCCAGCGACGGAACGAGCAGCAGCAGCATCCCCAGCGCACACCAGAAGCGAGCCTGATCACGTCGCCACAGCCTCAACGCACAGACGGACATCAACGACCTCTTTCCTTACGGGTTGTCCGCAGGCTTGTAACACCGTCGAGGCCGGACTGCTCAGTCCATTTGCCGAATTCGACGCTGCCTAGACGTGCTCACGCGTGCGGTCAAACGATATCCCCGGCCACTTGTCGATGGTGTGGTTCAGTCGCCAGTCGTTTTCCGCCAGATACGTCAGGTTCCCGTCGATGTCGATCGCCAGGTTCGACGCCGCTTTGGTACGGAACTCTTCCAGCTTCTTTTTGTCGTCGCAGCGCACCCAGCGAGCCGCACCGTATTCGACCGGCTCGTAGCTGGCTTCCACACCGTATTCGTCGCCAAGCCGCGCAATCGTCACTTCAAACTGGAGCACACCGACGGCGCCCAAGATGTAGTCGTTGTTGCGCAGCGGACGAAACAGCTGCACCGCGCCCTCTTCCGCCAGGTGCAGAAGTCCCTTTTCCAGCTGCTTGCTCTTGAGCGGATTCAGCAGTCGTACGCGACGGAAGTGCTCTGGCGCAAAGTTGGGAATCCCCACGAACTTGAGCGGCTCTTTGTCGCTCATCGTGTCGCCGATCTTGATCGTTCCGTGGTTGTGAATGCCAATCACGTCGCCGGGAAACGCTTCTTCGACGCCCGAGCGATCCTGCGCCATAAAGATCGTCGCGTTTTGGATCTGCACGTCTTTGCCGATGCGGTGGTGTCGCACCTTCATGCCGCGCGTAAACTTCCCCGAGCAGATCCGCAGAAACGCAATCCGATCCCGATGCTGCGGGTCCATGTTCGCTTGGATCTTGAACACCACACCCGAAAACGGCGTCTCGTACGGAGACACAAGCCGCGTCGTCGCTGCCCGAGCCCGAGGCTGCGGCGCAAACTGAAGCAGCGCATCGAGAAGCTCTGCGACACCGAAGTTGTTCACCGCGCTCCCGAAGAACACCGGCGTCAGCTTGCCCGCCAGGTACGCTTCCTTGTCAAACGGAGTGCCCGCGCCTTGCAGCAGCTCCAGGTCGGTGCGAAGGTGCTCCACTTGCGATCCCAGCGCTTCGTCGAGCGCCGGATCACTCGGATCGTGATAGACCACCGCGTCTTGCACCCGCTCCGATCCCGTTCCTGAAAACAGCCGCAGCTCGTTGCGGAACAGGTTGAACGTGCCTTTGAAGCGCTTGCCCATGCCAATCGGCCACGTCATCGGCGCGCACTCAATCTTCAGGCTCGACTCAATGTCCGACAGCAGATCGAACGGCTCGCGGCCTTCTCGATCGAGCTTGTTGATAAACGTGATGATCGGCGTATCGCGCAGCCGACAGACTTCCATCAGCTTGCGCGTCTGCGTTTCGACGCCTTTGGCGCTATCAATCACCATCAGCGCCGAATCGACCGCCGTCAGCACGCGATACGTGTCTTCGGAAAAGTCCTGGTGGCCCGGCGTATCGAGGAGGTTGACCTCGATGTCCTGATAGTTGAACTTCATCACCGACGAGCTGACCGAGATTCCACGCTCTCGCTCGATCGCCAAAAAGTCGCTGCGCGCATGTCGCGCCGCCTTGCGAGCCTTCACCGCCCCGGCCATCTGAATCGCGCCACCAAACAGCAGCAGCTTTTCGGTCAGCGTCGTCTTGCCAGCGTCGGGATGGCTGATGATTGCAAACGTTCGCCGACGGTCGACTTCCCGGGCGATTTCTTTGGCGAGCAGGCTTTCTGGTTCCACGGCAGCGCTTAGTTACGGCATGCGGGGCCAAAACGTCTATGGAAATCGCGCACTCGACCGGGGTGGGGTTCCAAGTCGCGCGCAACGCAGCTACCATGGCCCCCGATGGAAACGCCCACCCACTTTGACAGCTTCGAAGAGTTTTACCCGTTTTATCTCTCGCAGCACTCGGACCAGACCTGCCGTCGCTTGCACTTTATCGGCAGCAGCATCGGCCTGGTCCTTGGCGTGTCGGCGCTTGTCTCACGCAAGCCGTCGCGGCTCCTCGCTGGTCTGGCGGTTGGCTACGGCCTGGCCTGGGTCGGTCACTTCTTCTTTGAAAAGAACCGTCCGGCGACGTTCAAGTTCCCGCTCTACAGCTTCATGGGCGACTGGGTGATGTGGAAAGACATCGCCACCGGCAAGATTCCGTTTTAGTCCGCGACGCAGCAAGCGATCCAATAAGAGTCATACAAAATGCCTCTTATTGGTCTTCTGCCCTTCCATATGAAGCAGATCATCTGCCTCTTATTGAAGGTCTCTGGACTGCGGATCACCTGCGCAATATGAAGCATCTGGGATGACTCATATTGCGCGAGCTTCCGACGGAAACGCTGTGCTCACGCTACTTGCAGCTGGCCGGACTGGGAAGCTGACAGGTTCCTGACTTGCACTGCGCGGGCCACAAGCAGCCGGGTGTTCCCGGAGAATCGACACACGCCGCACCATCGGCAGCCGGGGCCACGCAGGTTCCCGTTCCCGTCGTCGAGCTACAGCGCGATCCAGCCGCACAGACCGGATACGGAGCACTCGTCGCCGATCCGCAGCTTGCGCCCGCTGCCAGGTAGCTATAGATCTTTTCGCACTTCTTGGTGGTCCCGTTGCAGTTTAGATCTTTGGTGTAGTCGCAGTCGTAGGCAATCGTTGGATCGCAGGTGTCTCCGGCGGCGCGCGATGTAGCACAGACTCCGCCACGACACGCGAGCATCGGAAGACAGCTCGGACCGCTTACCGCATTACACGCCGCACCAAGCGCAGCCAGCTTCTGACACGTTCGCGACCCCGCAGGACCGACGCAGCCAGCGCCCGGCTCACAGGTGGGAGAGCCCGTCGTAAAGTCACAGACTGCGCCCACTTTCACGTAGCTTGCGCAGACTCCGCAGCCCGTCGTGTAGTTGAGATTGCAGTAGCCGCTTGTGCACTGATCGCTGGCTCCGCAGGCAGTTCCGTTTGCCAGTGTTCCGGTGACGCTGCATGCGGTGCCGATGTAGCTCGCTTGATCAGCATATTGAATGCAAGTGAGCGTGGTCATCAGCGACGCGCAGCGCTGAATATCGGTCGTCGTGCGCTTGCTGCCAGACAAGCTTGCGTAGAGCAGACACTGCTGCTTGTAGCGCGCAAGACAGCTTGTCATCGACGGAAACGTCAGCGCCAGCGCGGACGGATAGCAGTCTTTGTACTTGTCACAGGCGGCCTGAGCATGGCTGTCACAAGCGGCGGACACCGTCGGTGGCATCGCCATGTCCGAAGCCGTCATCATGTCTGCGGACCCTGCACCTAGATCGGATCCAGACATTCCATCAGCGCTGCTCTGCATTCCGTCCGGGCTGCCGGAAGCCGCCAAGTCTGCGTGCTGATTGGGGTCTGTGGAAGCATCACCAGAGCCATCGCTTCCAGCTTGTTCGCAGCCGGGCTGTGCAAGCGAAACAGCGACGGAAAGTGCTCCACAAAGGAGCCATGACAGATGACGCAAAGACTGTGATTTCATGATCGATCCCCCTGTTGGTTGTTAGCCGATCGAGCCGCCCAGACAGTCGGCCAGCTCGAACAGTAGATATTCCAAGATGTGTTCCTGCGGCAGCATGTCACCGAGGGGACAGTAGGCCGGAAAAGTCTTCTGCGCAGAGCGCTCACGCGTGTGATAGGAGCTAAACAGCACGCGACCACAGCCCGCTTGCGGCGGATAGTCAAACGCAACGGTGAGCGGTCGCAGCTTCCCAGTCGACTGTCCTTGCAGATACACCACCGACGGAAAGCGCTGTGGATCTTGCGCGGTCTGCGCGATCTGAACCCAGCCTGGAAGCAGCTCTGTAATCGGAATCATCGCTGGGTTTACCGGCACCGGGAGTCGTCGCAGAAAGTCCGCAAGTCCGCTCGCAGATGCCGTCACCGCGCCCGTGATCGGATCACCCAGTCCGCCGCTTGCCACCGCTGTGTGAAAGCCATGTGGCGTCGTCACCGAGCAGTCCTTGTCGTCCTGAAAACAGACATACGGAGCCAGCTCGGGAAGCTGCGCGATGAAGTCATACGACCAGTCGGTTGCGTACAGCCTGCCGCCTCGCCGCAGAAACTCGACCAAGTTGCTGCGTACTTGGGCGTCCGCAAGCAGCCCTTGGGAATACGCGATTCCTGAGCAGTTCAGAAACAGCATCTGGTAGGAAAGGAGCCGATTCCGATCGGTCAGCAGCGACGACACAAGGAGCTGTCCCGGCAGCGTCACAGCGCCCGGCTTTTGGTTGTCATACAGATGCACCGCGCCGCGCTGATCCGGGGTCTGAAACTCGCGCTGATCGATTCCGATCTGACGCAGCACGCACTCAATTGCATCGTGATCGCCCGACGCTACCGCCAGCTTGGGAAGATCTCCTTCTTGCTGACTGCGCGGCAGCCGTGTCTGTTCCGCAGCAAGCGCCGTGGTCTGACACGCTGGAACGCGCACGTTCACCAGCCGACGAAAGCGTCCCTTTTGCACCACGAGCGGAATCTGATCCCCGGAAGGAACGCCGCGCAGCTCAAATGTTCCGTCGCTGCCGCTGTATGAAAAGGTGACGGCGCGACCACTGATGGGATCGCGACACAGCTCGCACGACAGCGCAGAAGGAAGCGGCGTGAGCTGTCCAGACTGCGGAACATAGACCACGGCTTTGGCGAGCGGATCGACTCCGTTTGGTGCGTAGACTGTACCGCGCAGTCGCGTGTCTTTGCCCGCTGAGCAGAGTGATACCTGACAGGCCAGTCCTTCGCAGCCAGCGTCGGGAACCTTGGGTGGATCGCCGCTTGATTCAACCTGCGCGCAGCTTCCACACAGGACTCCCACACACGCCAACATGACGCGCAGCGCGCTGCGAAGCTTCGGGAGTCCGCACCGCATCACAGGTGATACTCCACGCTGTAGCTGACCTTTTCAGGCATCGCGGTGGTGCAGGTCTTTTCGACGACAAAGTAGATGTCTGATCCACCAGAGTACGCGCCGGTTCCGGTGCTCATGTTCTTGCTGCCTGCGCCGCTCACATCGAGCGTATCGGTTCGCTTGTTGGTGATGATGGTCAAGCGATAGCAGGTCATCATCGCGCTGCCGCCCGTCGTGGTGATCGTCACTTCATAGTCGTTTTGACAGAACGTGCCACCCGTTGCGCGCACCACCCAGTAGTCCGGGGCCGCACCGACCCTGCCGGAAAATCCCACCACCGGAGGGTTCTTGTGTTCACGCAAATCCGACGGAACCGCCGATGAAAAGGAGTCGCGACTGGCAGTGTCAAAACAGTCTCTGCTGCCTCGGCTGGATGCAGTCGATTGGGTATGTCCGGGCGGTGTCACATCCAGCACTTCACAGCCATTGGCCGCGCTGACATCGACATCATAGTTGTCACCGCGACAGGTCATTCCGCACGAAGCAGGGAGCTTGCTCGCATCACAAAACACGTCGCTGGTGGGCTGTCCCATGCCCGGACAGACAGTGCCGCACGCGCCGCAGTTTGACACCGTATCGAGCTGCGTACAGCTTCCTGCGCAGCAGCCACTTCCCATCGCGCAGGACTTTCCGCAGGCTCCGCAGTCCGTCGCTGTGTTTAGCTTTTTGCAGCTTCCTGCGCAGCAGTCTTCCTCACTTCCACAAGCGTTGCCGCAGCGCGCGCAGTTCTGCTTGGTCCCGATCGCATCGGATGCCAGTGCCAGCGTGCAGCCTGGCGGATCCATGTCTCCGCAGCGCTTAAACTGAGGAACCGAGGCCGCACAGCGATCGTAGCGACCACCAGTGAGACAGGCTCTCTGTCCGATGCACTGACCGGCTGTATTTTTGCGTGCGCAGCTCTGCGGAAGCGCCACGCGATCACAGTATCCACCCAAGGAATCCAGACACAGCTTGGTCTTGGGAACGCACAGCTTGCGCGCGACGGCTCCGTCGGTGATGGCTTGACATTCATAATCGGACGGACACACCGAATCGGACAGAGAACAGTCCAAGTGACACGCAGGCGCGACATCTCCGGGTGCTTGCAGACAGCGCTCTGTCATCGTTCCGCAGTCTGCATCTTTGTCACAGCTTGCGCAGTGACTTGCGCTGGGCGGAACGCACAGTCCTTGCGCATCGCCCACGCGCTCGGGCTGACAAGTGACCTGACCGGGAAGGGAATCACAGTCGCGCTGGGTCTTGCATGTTCCGACGCACAGTAAGCTTCCTGAAGTGCCTACTTTGCGACACGCACCGCTCAGACAATCGCCATCTGTCGTGCAGCTTGATCCAACCGGCTTGCCCAGATCCTCTGGCATTTTCAGATCGGACGGAGGCTGCGCAAGGTCATTCACAGGAAACGACAGATCCACAGGAGCCGGAATCGGATCTGCCAGATCCTCGCTCGCGGTCGAATCAGGACCAGGCACCACTTTGCTTGAGCAGCCAATCCACAGCAGCGACAGCGACGCAAGAAGGCCAACCCATCCGCGCACGCGACGCGGCGAACCGAGCATGTGTGGGCGCATTCCGTCCATGACTCACCTCTTGTTTTGTCGGCATCCTATCGCTCACTTTGCGCGGTCCCTAGCAGAAATCCTGCGTTTCTTCGCCGCACTTCCCGAACGAATGACGCACTCATCTGTGTCAGGCCTTGACGAGCGCATCACAAATACCGAACGTAAGAGCGAAAAGAAGGAGCATCTGATCGATGGAAATTCGCGTGGCGCTACGTGGACAGAAGAAGGTATCGGGACACTTTGATGGCTTCGAGGTCCTGACCGACCAGCCGTTCAAGTCAGGCGGAGAAGGCAGCGCTCCGTCGCCGTTTGATCTGTTTTTGGCTTCGATTGCAACCTGCGCGGGCTTCTTTGTGCAGTCCTACTGCCAGACGCGCCACCTTCCCAGCGAAGGAATTGAGATCGTTCAGACGATGGTTCGCGATGAGCAGACTCGCCTGGTCACACAGATTCTGCTGCACGTCACCGTTCCGACTTCCTTTCCGCCAGAACATCACGAAGGACTGGTGGCCGCCATCAATGCCTGCTCTGTGAAAAAGCACCTGCTGCATCCACCCAGCATTTCCGTCGAGCTTCAGTTCTAATCCATGCAGTCCGAACGCATTCACTATCGCTTCCGTATCTACGCGCACCGAGATAAAAAAGGGGAAGTGACAGACTCGTTTCTGATCATGACCGATCAGGGACTTGCGCTGTGGAGTCCCGTCGACCAGCAGGCTCCGTTACCGATTCCCATGACGGCGCTGTCCGCTGTGTTTTCGCGCTACGGAAAGCCGCTGGAAGAAGGCCTGGATGTCACGCCAGTGCTCGCGCGGGATGATGCCGATGATGAACCGCTGCTTTTCGATCAGCCAAACGGACACAGTGCCAAGCTAGAGCGCTTCCGCTTTCTTCCGTTCGGTTGGGTGCATCCCGAAGACTATCTGCTGTGGACAGTGTTTCCGTCGGAAAATGGCGAAAAATCGCTGGAACCACTGGCGGCTCCGGCTGCGCTCATCTACGCGGCGCTCGTTGCGCTGGGACAAGCTGCCCACAAGCAAAGCGCGCCGTCTACGTAGCGTCTCTGTTACGTCTTGGGATGGTCTCTGTTACGTCTTGGGAAGAACTCTGTTACGTCTTGGGATGGTCTCTGTTCTGCATGCAAAGAGAGTCCCAGCGAACGCTCCGTAGAAGTGAAACAGGAACAGGAATCGGTTACGCTACAGCGTGTACGCCAGTACGGTCGGAGCGCTCCAGCCCGTTGCCGCAGGAGCCACCGGAGCCGCAGGTGCAGCCGGATTGTAGGTTCGTATCGTGATCACGGTGTTCGCATTGATCGTGATCGGTCCGGTGTATTCCACCGCGCCCGTTGCCAGCAGCGGTCCCGGCGTCCGTCCGCGCGGATCGACTCCGTTGGTTGTGTAGTAGATCTTCACACCGGGCAGCGACTGACTGGGAGAGCTGAGCGTCACCATCGTTCCCGCCGTCACCTTGCCCGCCGGAACGCTCGCCACCGCTGGACGCACAAACTGGCTTTCCATAAACGTCAGTCGCTTGTCCCACCAGTACTTCAGCCACGCGATCTCTCCGACATACTGACCGTTAAACAGCATGTTGGTGATTGCGGTGTTGCTGCCCGAAGCACGCGGTGCGCTCGCCGTCCAGCGCTGCACGGTACGCTTCGCAGGAGTGTCGGTTCCGTTGCCCGGATTGAGCTGACCGACCAAGTCATCGATTCGCGCGTTCATCGCCGCCGTCGAAAGTGGTCCTTGCCGAAGCTGCGTGTAGCGATCGATCCACGCTTGCCAGAAGTTCTGGTCGGCCAGCATCTCTTTGTACCAAGGGTAGGTAAAGAAGTCGGTGCCGCCGCCGGTCCACGTTCCCCAGTCAAAGTCGCGTCCGTCCGTCGAGCCTTGCGCGCGATCAAAGTCCCAGATCGGCCCAGCCGTCAGCTTGCCCATTCGCGGCTTGTGCCAGTACGAGCTAAGCCGCAGCGCATCGGCATTCTTCGTCGCGGTGTTGATGATGTGGTGATCGATCATCGCCCCGACATCCCAGTACTTCGCGTAGCCGTTTACCGGATCGGTCGACATCGGGCCGCTCAGCGTCGCCCACGCATCGCCCAAGTGACCTCGAAACCAGTCGCGCTGGGTCGGCGTCACGCGCTTGAACGGGTCCGGGGACACCTCGCGCGGATTCACCCACGCCAGCACGTTGGCGCCCGGACCGCCGGTGCCTGCGTTGCCAAAGCTCTGTCCCGCCAGCGGTGTGATGCCGACTTCTCCCGAATCGAGCCGATCCGCCTTGAACATGTAGCCGCCCGCGATGTTTGGCAGCGCGTTGTCCGCGATCGTCAGGTTTTCGACATCGACGCGACTGCTACCGCGCGTGATCTTTTCCATGAAGCTGTAGACGCCGAAGTAATCGACGCCGGTGATCGCGCCCTCAAACGTGTCGGGCATCGACTGCTCGTTGTGGATGTGCTCGATCAGCTTGGTGCGAACCGCGTAGCGTCCCATGTCGTTGCTGGTTCGATAGATCAGGTCGTTGTGAATCATCGATCGATCGAACTGATACGGCGCGTGCATCACCCAGTCCGAGTGAGCCGGCATCCCAAACGGACTACAGTCCTGATCGATTCCGTTTTCGTCCTGAAGCTCCAGCGCCATCGAAAACTTGGGATCACCCGCCGTCGACGATCCACGACGCTCCAGCGATCCCGGCGCCACCAAGTCCGGCAGGTTCGACAGCCGCGTCAGGTTGTCCGGCGCTTTGGGCTCGAACACCATCACCACGCCTTCGACCGGCGTATTGTTGGCCATCGCCGTGTTCCAGGTATGCGACAGCACCACCGGCAGGTTCGACGTAAACGCCAGCGCCGCCGGATCCAGCGCAAAGTACATCTCTCCCACGAGCGGTCCGTCGGGACGACCTGGCTCAAACGCGCGCGCGCGAATCCGCGTGTTCACCGACACATTGATCGGATTTGTGTAGAGCGGCGATGGTGTGCGATAGACCTGAAGCGTTCCCGTTCCCGCATCGAGGATGTCCACCACCGGCGTAAGCGTCGGCGACGTCGACAGCCGGAAGGTGTTGGTCGTCCCCGGCACGATGTAATACGTCGTCGTCGCGGACAGTCCGCCCGGCAGCGTGCCCGTGCTCTTGACCTGCACCGGATCGCCGCCAAAGAACGAATGAACCATCGATGTCGTGATGAAGTCCGTCGCTGCTGCGGTGCCCGTGGCAGCATCCCGACGCAGCTCAAACGATCCGCTCGCGGTCAGATCGATCGCCGGTCCGCCGGGCTCGATCGTCAGCTTGAACGTATCCGCCGTCAGCGCCTGCACAAAGTAGTTCATTCCGACGACAAGCGGTGCCGGACCCGAGACGCGAACCTGATCGCCGGTCTTTAGTCCATGCGCCGTCCACGTCGCCACATCGGTGGTCGCATCCGCGACGAAGGTTCCCGCCGTGCCCGCGACGCCAATCGGACGCGAGCGATTGGTGGTGTAGCGAACCTGCGCCGTCTGCGAGCTGACCGAAAGTGTCACCGGAAGTGGCGTTCCCGATGCAAACGTGCGGCTCGCTGGACCAAAGCGCACACGCTCAGCCAGCGCCGACGATGGATCATTTGGTGCGCCCGGTGTCGGCTTGCCAAAGTGCGCCGTCGCGGAATCGGTCGCCGTCGTCAGCAGTCCATACGATACGTCGGTGGCTTGACCGGGATACGGGCTCCACACCGGAGGCAGCGGATCGCCGCCTCGGCCCGTCAGTGCCAGGTATTCTCCGCCCTGCGTCGAGCAGCTTCCGCCCAGCTCTCCGCCCGAGAGGCTGAAGTTGGTGTGCAGCGGCTTGCCAGCGACGGCGCGATTCTTACCGCTCGCGAACACCACCAAGTAGCTGCCGGGAGCCATCACAGTTCCCGTCGGAAAGGTCCAGCGATCGGCCTTGGTCTTGCTATCGGTTAGGTGGTAGCCGGACAGGTCAAACGGCTGGCTGCCAGGGTTGTAGATCTCGATCCAGTCGGACGTTGCGCCATCTTCGTCGGTGAGCCCGGCCTGATTTTTGGCCAAAAACTCGGTGATAAACGGAAACGGCCCGGTAAACGTCAGGTCTTCGCTTGGTGTCGAGCCTGCATCGACCTCACCGCTGGTGGTACCACCCGAGCAGCCCGCAAGCCCGCTCGTCAGCGCCAAGCTCAAAAGGCCCAGCACGCTGCCAAGGACGCGAGAAGAACACTTCATGGCCTAACCCTCCCCCGAAAGTAAGCGCAAAGTGTCCGCACCACCGACCGACGACGCTCGTCAGCGGCTCGTGCAGAGAAGCCTTCATTTTAGTTTCGATTGAAACAGCAAGGTAACAACGAATCCCGTCGCACACGTAAGCCGTGAACTCGATGGGACTTTTCCCTGGCTGCTCAGGGACTTACCGGAGCCAAGCGGTCAGACGACGCCGACCGTACACACCAGCCAGGGCAATTACGTCGCTGCGCCGTGCTTGTTCAGAAAGCCCGCCGACGACTCCAGACCGCGCTCGACCTCGGCAGCGGCGAACTTTTCGATCTGACCACCGAGCCCGAAGACCTTGACCTCGATGTCCCAGTCCATGATGCGACGACAGGCGTTTTCACCGACGGGAATCACCTGCATCGTGTAGCCCATCTTCAGCTTGTCACGCATCACCGACGGAACCATCACCGCCGACACCGAGTCCGATCCCGTTTGATGCGTCACCGTTTCTTCGTAACTGAAGCCGCCACCGACGAGCTTTTTGATAAAGCCCGGCATGTTGTCCTGCGGCGTGATGCGGTTCTTGAGCGTGATCGAGCCCGGACCGACGTCGCGCGACAGCGACTCATACTGCTGGACATGCATCGCCTCGATGTTGAGACGCTTCATGAAGGACGGATCGAGAGAAAGCTCGATCACGCGGCTGGCTGAAACCTCGATGCGATGCTCTCTGCGAAAGCGCATAAACGGACTCCCTGAAAGTGGCTCACGTCGCCAAGCGACCGGCGCACGCTAGCAAAGTTTGACCTTCAGAGAAAAGCGCTTTGACCGACGACGAAGAAACCGCCGTCACAGCAGCAGCGGAGCACACGACGAGCACCGATCAGCAGGTTTTCCGACGAGAAATCGAGCGTTAGCGACGGGGCTTCTTCTTCTTGGCGGCGGTCTTGGCGGCGGTCTTCTTTTCACCGGCCTTGGGCTTTTCCGACGACTCGTCTTCGTCTTCGCCCGACGCAGCCGCTTCGGCAGGAGTCTGCTTCGACGGAGCCGCTTCCACCGGCGCTTCCGCAGGCTTCACTTCGACGACAGGCTCGGCTTTCGCTTCGACGACAGGCTCAGGCTTCACCTCGACGACAGGCTCAGGCTTCACCTCGACGACAGGCTCAGGCTTCACCTCGACGACGGGAGGAGGCGGCGGCGCGGGCTCGGGCTCAAACTCGACACCGGCACCGACTTCCGCGCCCAGACCGAGCAGCCAGCGCGGCAGCTTGGTCGCTTGGACGGGCACCACCAGCATGCCAGCGCCTGCGCCTTCTTTCACCCGTCGTACTTTGCCTTGCAGGCTGTGCTCACCCGCGTGAACCGACAGCGCGGTCGCAACCGGCATCGGGCTGTCCAGCTCAATGAACAAGCCGCCGTCCTGAAGTCGGAAGCGCGGCTCCTTAGCGATGGAGAGAGACTGGTAAAGGACCTGTATGCTCATAATCCCATAGGGTATCAAAAGCTCATTTGCACCGGCAACGCGGTGCGCGCAAAATCAAAAAAACCATGTGCGGAATCATCGGATACATCGGACCCAAGCAAGTAACGACGCTGCTGGTCGAAGGCCTGCGTCGACTCGAATATCGTGGCTATGACTCGGCAGGTGTCGCGGTCATCAAGAGCCCCAACAATCCCGACGAGGCACGCGATCTCCAGATTGTGCGCTGTCGAGGCAAGCTCAGTGAGCTGGAAGGTCAGCTTGCCGGCGGAATGCCGCAAGGCCACGTCGGAATCGGACACACACGCTGGGCGACTCACGGTCGTCCGTCAGACGAAAACGCGCACCCGCATCGCTTTGCGTCGGTCGCGGTGGTTCACAACGGCATCATCGAAAACTATCTGTCGCTCAAGCAGTCGCTCAGCCAGCGCGGACACACGTTTTCGTCGGAAACGGACACCGAGATCATCGCGCACATGATCTGGGAAGAGCTTCAGCAGGTTGCGCCGGGGCCGGATCGACTGCTGACGGCGACGCAGCGAGCGCTCAAACAGCTCGAAGGCGCGTACGCGGTGGTGGTTCTGTGTACCGATACGCCCGACGAAGTGGTCTGTGCCAAGAGCGCATCGCCGCTGGTGCTCGGACTTGGCGACGGAGAAAACCTGATCGCCTCGGACGTACCGGCGCTGCTGCCGCATACCCGACGGGTGATTTTCCTCGAAGAAGGCGATCTGGCGCAGCTCACGCGAGACAAGGTTCGCATCATCGGTCTCGACGGGGTGGAACGAAAGCGCGCCGAGCGCGTCATCACTTGGTCGCTGCTCGCCGCTGAAAAGGCGGGCTACAAGCACTTCATGCTCAAGGAAATCTACGAGCAGCCACGCGCCGTCACCGATACGCTGCGCGGACGACTTTCACACACGCCAGCGGATGCACTTCTCGACGGATACGAGATCGATCCAAGCAAGGTAAAGCGGCTGTTTATCCTGGCTTGCGGCACTTCGTTTCATGCGTCGCTCGTCGGAAAGTACCTGATTGAAGCGCTGGCGCGCATCCCGGTGGAAGTCGATCTGGCGTCGGAGTTCCGTTATCGCGATCCGATCGTCTCGTCGGGCGATCTGGTGGTTGCGGTGTCTCAGTCGGGAGAAACCGCCGATACGCTGGCCGCAATTCGTGAAGCGCAAAAGAAAGGCGCGCAGATCTTTTCGATCGCCAACGTCGTCGATTCGTCGATTCCGCGCACGGCACAGCACTCGCTGTATACGCACGCAGGACCGGAAATCGGCGTCGCGTCGACGAAGGCCTTTACCACGCAGCTTGTCGCGCTGGCGCTGCTCGCGCTGCACCTGGGACGACGCAGTGGTCAGCTCTCCGAAGAAGCCGCGCAGGCATTCGTTCACGATCTGACGTCGCTGCCCGCCAAGCTGACGCAGGTTCTTCAGACGGCAGAGCAGCTTCATCAGCTGGCGCGAACCTACGGTCACTGTCGAGACATGCTGTACCTGGGACGCGGGCCGCAGTTCCCGATTGCGCTCGAGGGTGCGCTCAAGCTCAAAGAGATCTCGTACATCCACGCCGAAGGCTACGCGGCGGGCGAGATGAAGCACGGTCCGATCGCGCTCATCGACGAAGGCTTGCCGGTGCTGGTGCTGGCGCCGCACGACGGTGGCTACGAAAAAGTGCTGTCCAACCTGTCGGAAGTCAAAGCGCGCGGCGGTCACGTCATTGCGATCACCACCGAGGGAGATCACTCGCTGCGCACGCTGGCCGATCACGTCGTCGAGGTTCCGGCGGTGCATCCGCTGCTCGCGCCGATCATCACCGTCGTGCCGCTCCAGCTGTTTGCCTACTACGTCGCGGACTTCAAAGGCACCGACGTCGATCAGCCACGCAACTTGGCCAAGTCCGTCACCGTCGAATAACTGCTCTTCACCGATAGGAACCTGACATGAACAGCCAACATCCCGCCGCCAACCAGGATCTGGAACTGCTGATTGGAGCGGGCGCAGATCCGACGGCACTTGCGGCGTTTCTCGACGGACTTGATGATGCCGGTCGTGTTCGCGAAGTTCGCTCGCTGTCGCGCAAAGCCTTGGGTGCGCTGTACGATCGCTGTGAGAGCGCGCCGCCGCTTCAGCTTGCCGACTTTGTTCCATCGTCGCTGCCTGTCGGAAAGACGCTGATCTGCGCGGGACTCAACAACCTGCCGATGTTCCGCAGCTTCGAAAAGCGCCTGGTTCGCAGCGCCAGCGGTCAGGTCTTCGGCTTCAACTTCCAGTCGATGAGCTTCGTCACCGGCCCCGGCTACTTCGAGATCACGCAGTCAGGCAGCGAGCTTCTGTTTGACTACACCAAAGTACCGAGCCCAAGCGACGTGCCCGCCGACTGGCCCAAGGTCGTTCCCAACGATCGCGGCTTTTCCAACTTGGTCTATAAGAACCTGCACGACTTTTGTCGTCGCGTCTCTCGCGATGTCGTGATCGGTCACGCCACCCGAAACGGAGAGTCACTGCCGCAGTACTTTGTGCTCGCGCGGCAGCTCGGCTAAGCAGCCCAGGCTACGTCGCTGAAGACTCTTGCTCGAGGTGGACACGCGCAAACCGCAGAAAGTCCGCCTCGGTCAGGATTCCCATCAGCTTGCCACCAGAAACCACCGGCAGACAGCCGTACTTGTGCCGTTCCAAGATCCGCGCCGCGTCGGCAGCCGGAGCATCTGGCGTCGTCGTCAGCACGTCTTTGACCATCACCATCTCGATCGGGATGTCGCGTGCGACGTCGGAAACTCGCTCGCTTCCGGGGCTGCCGTGGCTCACCCACGCCGCAAGCAGCGTTCGGTGCGTCACCAGTCCAACAAGGCGCTCATCGCCATCGACGACGGGCAGGTGACGAATACGACCAACACGCATGATGCGGTCGGCCAGGTCCAGGCTGTCTCCGACGCGAAGTGCTTCTACCACTTCGGTCATGATGTCTTTCACTTGGGTGATCGCCATAGCATCCTCCAACACGGCGCCCGATAGCTGAGGGCAGTAGTCCCAAGATACGTCGCAAGCCTCGAATTTGCATTAGTATCTCTGCCCATGGCGCTCCCACACCCGCCCACAGCAGACGTACGCGACGGGCACACCGGCGGCACAGGATCTAGTCCAACGCGTTTGGCCGCACCGACCGACGACCTGCACGCGGAGCTTTCCCAGATCACGTCCGCACTTCGCGCTCGGCTGGACTGGCTTCGCATCGGCGGGGTCGATGGCTGTCCCCTTCCGGCACAGCGTCCCGCCCGCAACGTCCCGCCAGTGACGCGATCGGCCCCCGTCGCAGACATGCCTCGCAGCGGAGCCCCTTCGTCCTTCCAGCGTCCCGCAGCGGCTGCGTTTCATCCCAATGCGCCCAGCCCAGAGTCTGCGCCGTCCGACGATCCCGCAGCGCTGGCCCGAGCCGCTGTCGAGCATGCCTCGCGCTATGCAACCCGTCCGCAGTCCGCTGCGCCTCGCGCCGCTGTCCGTCCCGCCGCTGCCGATTCCGCGACGGCCAAAGGCCCAAGCGAGATCGTCTATCCCGAGCTTGCCAGCCTGTCCCCCGGCGAAAACGGCCTGCGCGTCATCCGTGACTTCATCGGAGACTGTCGTCGCTGCAACCTCTGTCATGGACGAAATCAGCTCGTCTTTGGCGAAGGAAATCCGGCCCCGTGGCTCGCGTTTGTGGGTGAAGGTCCAGGCGCTGACGAAGATCGCACCGGCCTGCCGTTCGTCGGTGCCGCCGGAGATCTGCTGTCCAAGATGATCAAAGCGATGGGCGAACATGCGCAAAAGCTCGGCTTTCCCGAGCTGAGCGCGCGTCTGTCGCGTGAGCAGGTCTACATCGCCAACGTCGTCAAGTGTCGTCCGCCCGGCAATCGCACGCCCGAAGCCGACGAGATCGCAGCCTGTGGCGGCTTTGTGCGCGCGCAGCTTGAGGTGCTTCGTCCGCGTGTCATCGTCGCGCTGGGACGCACGCCGACGCAGTTTTTGCTGCAAAACGCCGCGCCGCTCGGTCGTCTGCGCGGACAGTTCGGTGACTGGCACGGCGTGCCGGTGATGCCGACCTATCACCCGGCGTATCTGTTGCGCACGCCGTCGGCCAAAGCGAGCGTGTGGGACGACCTCAAGCTCGTGATCGGAAAGCTGGCAGAGCAGTCGAACCTGATGCCGTCCGGCCCGCAGTCCAGCACCTGAACTCAGCGGAAATCGCCTGAAATCGGCGGAATTTTCCAGAAATCAGCGAAATTCGCCAGAAATCAGCAGGACCTAGTAGGAAAGGAACTTGTGATGACTCACACCTCGTTTGCCGCAAAGACTCGTTCGATTGTGTGTGCGCTGGCTATGCTGGCCTGTACATCGGCGCTGGCCGGTCCACCGGCGGGCAGCATCGTCATCACCGAACGGCAGCTCAACCCGAAGATTCACAGCTTCCAAGAAGACCTCAAGACCGAGGCCCGCAAGGTGCTGACGAAGAAGCCCGAGCTGGAAAACTGGAAGGTCTTCTTTATCGCGTACCTGAAAAAAGCAGCGGGCGACAGCAAGGTGAACGTGGTGTTTTACGACGCAGCGCAGCCGAGCAAGCCGGGACAAGCGCGCGAGCCGATTCACTTTGCGGAAATTGGGACGGCGGCGGACACCAAGGTGCTGATGTCGAACCTCGATCTGCGACCGGATCAGGGCTTCAAAGAAGGCGGCAAGTATCAGGTGCTGATCACGCGGCTCATCAACGGCAAAGAAGAGGTCTACGCCAGGACGCTGCTGGAGCTAAAGTAGCCGCAGCCAGCGCGTCCTGTGACGCAGCGTTAGCGACGAGCGGTGATGGGCAAGCGCGGGCGTGAGAGCCGACGGAACTCGCCGCCTTCGCTGATTTCTGCGCCGCCGTCTTCCATGCCTTCCATGCCGCCGTCGTAGCCGTGGGCTTCGGCCTGACGCAGACGCTCGGCGATCTCGATGATGCGACGCTCGACGCGACCAAAGACGCTGGCCGCCGGGAAGCGACCAGAGCTGTCTCGATCACCAGCGGGCAGTCCGGTGAGGATCTCGATTCCGTCTGCCACCGACGAGATCGCGTACAGATGAAACTGTCCGCGTCCGATCGCTTGCGCCACGTCTTCACGCAGCACCAAGTGCGGCAGGTTGGCTTTCGGGATCATCACGCCCTGGCTGCCGGTGAGTCCACGCGCGTTGCACAGGTCGAAGAAGCCTTCGATCTTGGCGCAGACTCCGCCGATGGCCTGCATCTCACCCAGCTGGTTGACGCTGCCGGTGACGGAAATGCTCTGATCGATGCCCACGTCGGCGAGCGCCGAGAGCACCGCAAACAGCTCGCTGGAGCTGGCGCTGTCTCCGTCGATTTCGCCGTAGCTCTGCTCGAAGACAAGCTGGGCGCGCAGGCTGAGCGGACGCTCTTGACCGAACATCCGCGCCAGATAGCCACGCAGGATCGCGACGCCTTTGGTGTGAATCGCGCCACCAAGCTGGGCTTCGCGTTCCACGTCGACAATGCCTTCCCGTCCGAGCGCCACGACGGCAGTGATGCGCATCGGCTGACCGAACTCGACATCGCCGGTGTGAAAGACCGAGAGACCGTTGACGACCCCGACGCGCATGCCGGTGGTATCGAGCGCCACCTCACCACGCAGCGTCAGCTCGCGAATGTGTCGCTCTTCGGAAGCCAGTCGCTCCCGTCGCTCTTGCCAAGCCCCCGCGATGTCAGCCGCCGTGACCGTCAGCACCGGCTTTGTTTCCGACGCTGGCTGTTCGATCAGTCGACAGCGCGCCTGCGCCACCGCAAAGGTCGCCGTCTCATCGAGCGGTTCCAGACACAGCGACAGCTTTTCGCGATCTTCCGCCAGCCTCGTCGACAGATCGAGCAGCCTCGCCCGCGCCGAGCGCTCAAACGGCGGCAGCCCGCGCTTTTTGGCAAACGACATCAGCACCGCGTCGAGCACACGCAGCGTCTCCGGCGTACGAGGGACGACCGGATCGACCTCGACCTTGATGCGAAACAGCGAGCCAAAGTCGGGATCGCTCGCTCGCAGCGCATCGTAAAGCTCCGCCGAGCCGACCATCACCACGCGCACCGCCACCGGCACCGGACCGGGCCGCAGCGTCGTCGAATACGTTCCCAGCGGACCGACCGGATCTTCGACCGCCATCCGCTTTTCGCGCAGCACCCGCTTCATCCGTTCCCAGATGAGCGGATCGGTCAGCAGATCCTGCGCGCGCAGCACCAGCACGCCGCCGATCGACTTGTGCATCGAGCCGGGCCGAATCCGCATAAAGTCGGTCAGCAGCGCACCAAAGCGCACCCGACGCTCCAAGTGACCAAACAGGTTCGCGTAGGTCGGGTTCGTTTCGTAGATCACTGGCGCTGCTTCGCCTGGACGATGCGTCGTCAGCAGGTTGATCTGGAAGCGCTTGAGCCGCGTCGCCAGCTCGGGATCACCCTCGTCGAGGCTGTCTTCCGATTCGCCTTCATGCTCGTGATCGTGCTCTTCGGGCTCCAGAAAGTCTTCCCAGTCGTCGATCAGCGCTTGGCGAACCCGTCGCAGATAGCGCGCCACATCCGTCGAGAGACTGGCAAACCGATCGAACAGCTCGCGCATCTCTTTTTGGATGAGCTGCGCCGCCGCCCGTGCCAGCGCCGCCGTGTGCTCGGCATCAAAGCGCGCACCTTGCGCCCGAACCAGCCGCGCGGCCTTTTCCACCTCGCGCGTCAGACGATCGGCAGCGCCTTGGAGCGCTCGCTTGGTGTTTTCGTCGAGCACATCGAACTGTTCCGCCGACAGCGGCTTGCCGTGCAGGATCGGAAACGTCTGAACCGCACCTTGCACCGTGCGAATCCCGAAGCCGTGCGTGCGCGCCGTGTTTTCCAGATCCGACAGAATCTGCTTGTTGCGCGCTTCCATTTCCGACGACAGCTTGCGATGCGAGCGCTCCAGATCGTCAGCGTCCACCAGATGAGGCATCCGCTCGCGCAGACCCTCGATCAGATCGCCCATTGCTTCGACGAGCGCTGGACCGGTTCCCGGCGGCAGCAGCAGCGGCTTGGGCGCTTCGGGATGCTCGAAGTCGTGGATGTAGACCAAGTCGCCCGGCGTATCCATCTGCGCGGCGAAGCGCTCGGCGTGACTGACCACCACATCTTCGACCATCACTTCCGAGTCGGCAGCGACGAAGATGTGAAAGCCACTTTCGGGCATGCTCAGGCCCAGATCAAGCGACCGTCGAGCCACCTTCGGGACAATGTCCCACAAGCTGGCATCAATCGGCTGCTCGGGCAGCGCTTCGGGATCAACGCGAACGGTCAGTGCTTCGTCGGCAACCATAAAGCGCAGCCGCGTCCGCATGCTGGTGCTTGGCTCGGGAGAAAGCAGCATCTTCGGATCGAGCGGCGGCTCCTCTTCCGACAACGCAACAACCGGCGACTGAGCGCTCAGCGACGAGACTTCCAGCGCTTCACCTTCGCCCAGCGCCGCATCCGTGTCCGCAGCGCTTACGGTCGACTGCTCCGCATCTTCAGGATTGGGAAGCTGACTGCCTGTGGATTGAGAGGATTCGGGTTCCATCATAAAGAGGCTCTATGTTCTACCAGAGCGGGACAGATTACCATGCCCGATCCTATCGCCCCGTCGCCCACAAAGTCTCTCACACCGAAAGGGCCGACATCCACCGACAAGGTGCGCTTGCGCCGCGTGGCTGCATAAATCACCGAGAAGCGGTGTATGCTGCCGAGCGTGCTGCTTGCAATAAACCCCGATCATCCTGAGCCTCGGAAGATTGCCAAGGCCGTCGCTGCGCTGGAAGCGGGCGAGATCATTGCCTATCCGACGGATACCGTCTATGGGCTCGGGTGCGACCTGCACAACAAAGCGGCGATCGAAAAGCTCTACCAGATGAAGCGGATGCCGAAAAATCAGGCGCTTGCGCTCATCTGCGTCGATCTGTCGGACATCGCTCGCTATGTGATCGTCGATAACTCGTCGTATCGGCTGCTCAAACGGCTGCTGCCTGGACCGTATACGTTTATCTTGCCAGCGACGAGAGAAGTGCCAAAGACCATCGCACCGAAGCGGACCCAAGTGGGCATTCGCGTGCCCGATCATGCGATCCCGCGCGCGATCGCTGCGGCGCTTGGACGACCGCTGATCTCGACGACAGCCGCCGAGCATGGCACCGAGCCGCTCCAGTGGCCGCAAGACATCGCAGCGGCGTTTCCGCAGGCCCAGCTGGTGCTCGATGGCGGTCCCGGCGGCGTGGTTCCGACGACGGTGATTGATCTCACCAGCCAGCCGCCGCTCATCGTCCGCGAGGGCGCAGGCAGCATTGATTCCCTACTAGACGAGTAAAGTGAAGCGACATGGCAAAGAGCGTTCTCATCGTGAACCCGCAAGCGCGGGATGGCTGGGCCCAGAAAAAGTGGCCGGTGATCGAGCCGATGCTCCGCGACGCACTCGGTGTGATTGATGTTCAGTTCACCAAGCAGCCTGGCGACGGGATTCCCATGGCCAAAGCCGCAGCCGAGCAAGGCGCAGGACTGGTCGTGGCGATGGGTGGCGATGGAACAGCGTCGGAAGTGGCGTCGGGACTATTGACCGCGTTTGCCAGCAGCGCCAGCAGCGAGCCGACCTGTGCGTTCGGTTATCTGCCCTGTGCGACAGGTGGAGATCTGCGCCGAATCCTGGGAACACCGACGGAAATGAAGGACGCAGCGCAGGCGATTGCGCGCGCGAAGGCTCGTCCGATCGACGCGGGACGCATTGACTACACCAGCCACGACGGAAAGCCCATGAGCGGCTACTTCATCAACGTCGCAAGCTGCGGAATCTCCGGCCTTGTCGATCATCTCGTCAACGAAGGAAGCAAAGCGCTCGGTGGTCGCGCGACGTTCTTTGTGGCTTCGCTGCGCGCAACGCTGCGCTACAAAAACGCACTGGTTCGCATCCGGCTCGACGACCAGCCCGCCTACGAAGAACGGATTTACACGCTCGCGGTGGCCAACGGAGCCTACTTCGGCGGTGGCATGAACATCGCACCCGACGCGCAGATTGACGACGGAACCTTCGATGTCGCAACCATCGGCGATCTATCGTTTGTCGAAGCGCTGCGACTCGGAAGCCTGATCTACAAGGGCGAACAAGCACGGATGTCGAAGGTCGCGACGCGCAGAGCCCGTCGTATTGTCATCGAGCCGGTCGATCCAAACGAAAAAGTGCTGCTCGATGTCGACGGAGAGACGCCGGGACGACTGCCCGCGACGTTTACGCTGCTGCCGGGCTCGCTGCTTTATCGAGGCTGATCCGACGCTGATCTCTGTCTGAATCACCACTCGCTCGTCGCTCGCTCGTCGCTAATGACCAACTGACTCGACGGTGACCGCGTGCGAGTTACGCGGGATGCCGAGCGGCTTCGTCCCTGGCTCGTAGCTCGTCAGCGTAAACTCCGCCGGACCCAAGATCGTCTCCGCCGAGATCTTGAGCGGCAGCCTCGCTGCATCATCGCTGAGCCACAGCTCACCCAGCCACGGCGACTTGCCAATCACTTCTTCGCGCTCGTTTAGTCGATCGCCGCGCCCAAGCATATGAATCGTGCGCTTGGCCCCGTAGATCGTCTGAAGCGACTCGCGACCAGCCACCGTCAGCACGCCACGATACAGCGCCGTTCCGCCCGTCACTGCCAGCGTCAGCTTGTCACCGTCGTGCAGTCGCAGCCCGCGCAGAAGCAGCAGCACCGACATCGGATCGAGCAGCTCTCGCTGTAGCTCCCCTTGGGTGTGCCACTCGCCGCTCGGCTTCTTCACCGTCATCTCGAAGCTGCGACCGCTTACCACAAACGTCGCTTGCCGAGGATGCGCGCCAGTATCCACCTGCTCGATCCGTCGAGGCAACAGCGTCGTCGCGTCGAGCGTCAGCTGATAGCGCTGTCTCCAGTCCGTCAGCGCCTTCGCCATCCCGAGCGCTTCACTTTCACCGACGACACGAACCACGGGCCCCGACGGTGTCTGCTGTGGAGGCGTCAGCGCCAGCCGCGCCCGACCCGCATCGACGGAGCCCAGCAGCTTCACCGCAAACGTAAACGCCTCGCCACTTCGCACAGGCTGAGCCAGCGCCGGGCTCGGCAGCGACAGCCCCGACGCGATGCTCAGCAGCGGCCCGCAGTGCCACAGCGTCTGCCAACACCCGCGAACCAGCCGAGCGAATCGGTGAGCCATTTTGTTTCAAGACCTAACAGCAACCGTCCACGACAGCTATGAAATTCACCCAAGCAGCGCATACAGAACCAGCACCAGCACCGACATGATCAGCGCCCCAAGCAGCGTCAGATACAGCGTCCGCGACGGAAGGATTGGCTTACTGGGAAGATCTCCGTCGAGCAGCGTCGGCATCGGCATCGGCTGCGTCATCGGCTGCGGCGAAGCCATCAGCGTCGGAATGATCGACACCAGCTTGGTCTTCGCACTGCGACGGATGTGCTCGGCGGCCTGCTGTGCTTCGTCGGGACGCAGCGTCTCTGGATCGTCCGAAATCGGCGCAACCTTGACCTGCGTGCGATCGCTTTGGCCCAGTCCGTGTTCGGAGTGAACCTGCGTCGGAGCCGCCAGCGCCGCCACCACCTTGGTCTTGGCATCCGACGACAGCGAAGCCGCCACCTGCGTCGGGGCATGCGGAGGCAAAAACGCCGGACCACGCGCCAGATCGCCCACTTGAGTCTTGGCTTCAGGCGCGCTCGTCGGAGCGATCTGCTGCACCGCCGCCGATCCATCCGCCGCATAGACCAGCGTCGCCGACGGATCATCCTTGGCTGGCTCTGGTCTTCCTCCCAGCAGCGCAAGCAGTCGCTTTTCCACCTCTGCCATCGACGGTCGTGCGCTCGGCTGCTTGAGCAGCATCTGATCGATCAGCGAGCCCAGTGCCGTCGAGACCTGCGGCGCACGCTGCAACAGAGGCTGCGGGTTTTCGTAGACGTGCTGCGCCATCACCTCTGCCGCGCCCGGCGAACCAAACGGCGGCGCACCCGCAATCATCTGATACAGAATCACCCCGAGCGCATAGACATCCGCGCGATCGTCCACGCCACGCGCACCACGACACTGCTCCGGTGCCATGTACGTCGGCGTTCC
>ERZ724526.450-NODE-450-length-23982-cov-5.021524_pt1 | contig 23982 bp, 21 predicted proteins | sample MGYA00376059_ERZ724526 | MGnify/ENA primary metagenome ERZ724526 (study PRJEB28724, sample SAMN07190883) | activated sludge metagenome | isolation source: activated sludge of sewage treatment plant in Hong Hong | place: Hong Kong | collected 2016-03-17 ...
ATTGGAAAGGTACGTGATTGAATGACGACCAATTGCTTCGTTACAGTCGGCATATCTTACTCCCTCAGATCGATATTAACGGGCAAGAAAAGTTAAGTAAATCGTGCGTACTCATTGTAGGGCTGGGCGGATTGGGGTGCCCAGCAGCACTTTATCTTGCAGCAAGTGGAATCAATAAGCTTATTATCTGTGACCCCGATCTGGTCGATCTAACCAATTTGCAAAGGCAGATACTACATACGACGCAATCAGTTGGAGAAGCTAAAACAAGCTCTGCTGAGCGAACGCTTTATCAAATCAATCCCACGATTGAAATCATTTCGCTGAAAAAACGAATCACTGAGGATGTGTTGCAAGAATATATTTCTCAAGTTGATGCCATCATCGATGCAAGTGATAACTTCATCACACGCAATCTTATCAGCCAAATGTGTTATCACCACAAAAAACCGCTAATATCCGGTGCTGTTACTGGATTTAATGGACAAATAACGGTTTTTGATCACCGCAAGCAGGAAAATCCTTGTTATCAATGCTTATTTCCGGAGCTGAGCGCTGACAGTGATGTCAATTGTGCTGTAATGGGCGTTTTTGCACCGTTAGCCGGTATAATAGGGAGCATTCAAGCTGCTGAAACCATCAAGGTACTTCTTGATATCGGTACAACGCTCTCAGGCCGCTTGTTGCTGCTTGATGGTTTAACAATGCAGTTAAGAACTATAAAAATTAACAAAGATCCAGACTGTCACGTGTGTGGAGCAGTAGCCGTTTAGCTACGTCATAAAACGATTATCGCCAACGCGTAGAAAACAAAAAAGACTTAAAGTATCTATCACCAGTCGAATTTTGTAAGAATGATTATGTATCAGTAGAATTTGCTGAAGTCAATTGATTTCATCCAACTGCTGTGGCCGAGCCAGCCAGAATCCTTGTGCATAATCGACATTCATATCACGCAGCAATTGCAAGGTGGCTTCATCTTCGACCCATTCCGCAATGGTTTTGAGACCCATGACGTGTCCGATATTTTGGATCGATTGCACCATGGTTAGATCGATAGGGTCACTGGTCATATCTTTGATGAGGCGACCGTCGATTTTCAGAAAATCGATAGGAATTTCTTTTAAGTAGCTAAATGATGAAAAACCACTGCCAAAATCATCTAAAGAGAATAAGCAACCCAATTCTTTTAAAGTAGCAATGAATTGCTTGACGTGTTTGGGATCAGCGAGTGCTACATTCTCGGTGATTTCAAAACAGAGGCTTGCAGGGTGATTAATATGAGTTTTGATTTGAGTCACAATGAAGTCAAGAAAATCTTCGCTACACAAAGCTTGAGCAGATAAATTGATTGCATATATGACTCTGGTGCTGTGTTGCAATTCGGCTTTAATGAAAACCATGGCTTTTTCAACGACCCAGCGATCGATGAGTAGCATTTGATCATATCGCTCAGCCGGGGGAAGGAACGCACCAGGCATAATCAAATTACCTTCTTCATCTCTTAATCGTAATAAGATTTCGCCGTGCTTCTCAATTGTTGGGTCGCTATGCGTGGCTAGAATCGGTTGAAAAAAAAGGCATAGGCGGTTCTCGATGATAGCCTTTTGGATGCGCGGTAACCATTGCATTTCTCCAGTACGTTTTTGCAGCAAATGATCATCACTTTGATAAACATGAACCCGGTTACGTCCAGTTTCTTTGGCTGCATAACAAGCGCTATCGGCTGCACTTAACACAGTGGAAAGGCTTTCTCCACTGCGGTTGATCGGATATAAACCAATGCTGGCACCAATCGTAAAGCTTTTATCTTGCCAGTGGAAGCGGTAATCCTGAATTGCCTCCCGAAGCGTTTGTGCAATTTTAATCGCGTCTTTTTTTGAGCAGTGCTCCAGAATGATGCCGAATTCATCGCCCCCAAGTCGGGCAAGAGTGTCACGCGCTCTTAGTTGGCTTTGTAAAAGTGTTGTGACGTGACGCAATAGTTCATCACCTGCACTGTGTCCACAGGTGTCATTGACAACTTTGAATTGATCTAAATCGAGATAAAGGAGCGCATGGACATTGTCTTCACGGGCGGCACCCAGAATTTTATTAAGCCTGTTCTCAAAGGCTTCTCGATTGAGTAATCCGGTTAAAGGATCATGCGAGGCTTGGTACGCGAGTTTTCTTGCCAAGTTACGCTGCTCGGTAACATCGCGGAAAGTGAGGACGATACCATAAACGTTTCCCTCATCATTGTGGATTGGTGCAACTGAATAATCGACGACTGATTCTTGCTGATCTTTGCGGACCAATAAACATTCTTGGCTTTTATTTATCGTTGTTGCAGTTGCTAAACGATTGAAAAGCGTATTGACTAAGTATTCTTGGGTTTCCTGATCGACAGTCTGAAAAACTTTATGCAGTGGAATGCCCATCGATTCTGTATTGTTCCAGCCGGTTAGTGATTCTGCAATCGGATTTAAGTAAGTGATATTTCCCTTTGCGTCCGTGGTAATGACAGCATCGCCAATACTGGCGAGTGTGACTCGAAAGAGTTCTTTTTCTCGGTGCAATGAATCGTTTGTCAGCACGAGATCATGCGTGCGTTCCATCACGTGCTGTTCAAGTTGTGCATTGATATTTTGCAGTGTTTTTTGTGCTCGCTCTTTTTCTAGAATTTGGGTTTGTAATGCTTCATTAATCGTTTGCTGCTCATTTTTTGCTTGCAGAAGATGCTCTAATAAATCTGCATTATCAAAACGTAATCGAAGTGAGTCGGTAATCATCAAGTGCAATCGCTGAGAAATCGCCCAAAGCATGATTAAGAACAATAAAAAAGTTGCAGCGATTGCAATGTGGAATTCACTTCCGAGTGAGAACGCTTCATAACAGATCGGAAGTGTAACGGGAATCGAAAAAGTGAGAAAAGCCCCGCGATAGGAAGATAAGGTAGACATTGCACCCGCTACCATTCCACCGAGTAGATAAATCAGAAAAAGCTGGTGAAGTAAGCTCTCTTGTATAAAGAAGATTTTTCCAGCAATGCCCCACAATGTACCGGATAAAAAAACACCGAGTAAGAAGAATCGTCCCCAAACGATAGCATATGCACTGGATGGTTTTATTTGATGGTAATACCGGACAAATAGGTATCGGGTTAACGTCAAAATATAAACTGTAATAATCCAGCTAATTAATTGATTTTTTGGAACATTACCCCAGAGAATTGATACCAGAATAACTGAATTAAGTAAAGTTGCTAAGAATGCACTGGGTGTTTGCTGAAAAAGCAGCTTGATTTGCCCGGCTCGAATTTCTTGGGTCCGATTATCAAAAGGAGTGGGAGGGTTCTGATCGATCAAAGTAAGTAGCAATTCTTATGATTTAGTTAGCATAGCGTATCAGTGACGTCATAATGATTATTATGGTGATAAAAACTGCTAAAACCAAAGCATAAAACAATATTCAATCATGAATTTTTTTGAAGATATACCCATTATTGCATAACTCATTGACGTAACATCAAATGTGCCGCAGTATCATGTCATCTAATTATTAGATAAGTAGAAAATAATATGTTAAGGGTTCTATTTAATTAACTCGGTAGCGTACAGATGTCATTTTGACAACAAATGAGTAAATAGATGGCTTTTAGATATCATTTCTTTCGATACAGTTTTGTAAGTTTCGTGTTTGCCAACATTTGCTGGGTTAATACCGTGATGGGTGCAGGGTTTGCCATTATGGAGCAAAGTGTACTAGAGCTAGGACGTGCTTTTTCGGGAGCATCTACTAACACTGGGGATGGAAGTATGGTTTATTTCAATCCTGGTGCGATGACTCAGGTTCGGAGCAAACTGTTAACGACTGCCGGTTATTTAATTGTTCCATCAGCAAAATTTAACGATGAGGGTTCCCAATTAAATCCCTTAGTGGGTGGTTTTCCATTACGCGGTAATGAGGGAGGCAATGCAGCAAATCTAATTCCGATTCCTAATGTTTACTACATACAGCCATTAACATCAAAAGTATCATTTGGGTTAGGTGTTAATTCTCCTTTTGGTATGGAAAATCAATACCATTCCAATTGGAAAGGGCGTTATCAAGCCATTACTTCTGAGTTGATTACCATTAACATTAATCCTTCACTTGCGGTAAAGTTAACTGAAAAAGTTTCACTGGGCGCAGGGCTAAATATTCAATATTTACAAGCAAAATTATCCAATGCGGTCGATTTTGGGGCAATTTGCTTGCAAGCAATTGGTCTTGGCGCTTGCGGCAGCCGAGGATTATTACCCCAATCAGCTGATGGAATGGTAACTTTAAAGGGAGATAGTGTCGGGTTTGGTTTTAATCTCGGGCTCTACTTTGAACCGAGTCAAACCACCCGCCTTGGGATCAGTTATCGATCGAGAGTCGAACACGAAGTTAAAGGTACTGCAAATTATACGGTACCTGATCAAGCCTTAATTCTAACGCGGGGAGGGCAGTTTATCGATACGCATACTCAGACGCGCGTTATTATGCCGGACCAGGTGATGTTGGGTTTTTCACAATATCTCGGTGCTCGGTGGAATTTGACGGGTGATGCACTGTGGACCAATTGGAGTCTCAATCGTGAATTGCGGACTGATTTTGCTTCACCCCAAGGGGACTCTATACAGCAACTCAACTGGAATGACACTTGGCGATTGGCTTTAGGGTTGAGTTATACACCTGAGGTGCAGAAGTGGACGATTAGAACAGGTTTTGCTTTTGACCAAACACCCGTACCCAATGCTGATTTTAGACCTGCACGCATTCCTGATAATGATCGGTATTGGTTAACGGCAGGTTTTAGTTATCGTGTATTGTCCAATCTAACCCTACATGGCGCTTATGCGCATCTATTCATCCCAGATCCGGCAATAAATAGTAAAAGTGCAACTGGAGATCGTCTAAGTGGGCAATATACGGCACAAGTTAATATCGTCGGGCTACAGTTAGATTGGCGTTTCTAACGGTTATCTTGATGCACGTTTGGCAAAATTCCTTTTTATTCGCAATTTGATCGAGTGAAGTGTGTTTTACACTGCAAAGTGTTTATTTCTAATCTCATTTCAATTAATAGAAGGAATTCAATCATGAAAAAGCATTTCGTAATTACAACCTTAGTTTTTTTTCTCATCCATTTGTTTTTCACAAATGTTTATGCTGAATCACCAGTAAGAAAAAGCGTTGAAACCAGAAAAGTTGATCTTGATCACGATCGTGAAAATAATATGAGAAATACTGAAATGAAACAGCATCAAAAAAGTAAAAGCCTTCAAAAAGCAAAAAATGAAGAAAAACAGAATTCATCGCATTCTGATGAAAGCAAACATCGACAGGAGTTAGAGCAATCTTATAAGAAGCAATGGGAAGAAGTTGAGAAAGGAAGCGGCGACCCTCGTCTTGTTATTGGACGGTAAATCTGTTTTACGCGAAGTTGTTCATTCACATCATTTATCAAACGATTCAGTTTTTGTTCATGTGTCTCCCTGTAGAGTGATGTTCATTGCAGAAATTATTCTGCTCAATGAACAAACTTTAGAGGAGAGATCACATGAACACGCAATTTAATCGAGCTAAAATAACTCGTTTCGTTACAATCGCGTTACTGAGCGTAGCGCTAATTGTCCCCATCGCTGCTGAAGCAGGAAGGGGTCATCATCGTCACCACCATCATCATAAACATCACCATCATGATCATCATTTACATGGCCATAGTGGCTATGGCGGTTATGGCTATTATGGTAAACCTCGTTACAATAACTATCGCTATGTTGAGCGCCATTACTATAACCAACCTTATACCTATTATGCCCCCGCCTATAGCGGTTATTACTATGAAGGCGTTCCAGGTAATTTTTATCTAGGGATCAATGCAGGAAATGGAAATTTTATGCTAGGCTATTGAGATAAGTATCTTAACGTTTGATGATTCCATCAGTGAACATTTATCTTGATTTACATGGTGTGTGATGAAATTTCAAAGCAAGGTATTGGTTGTGATGTTATGGGTGGCTTTGGTATCAGGAGAAAGTTTTGCCCAGATGAAGCTGGCGAGTGAGTTGAGCGATGAACAAATAGAAATATCGCAACAGCAAGCCGTCACTATTGCTCAACGTTATACCCATGGCCGTTTACTTTCTGTGCAACGAACGGATGATCACTACCGGATTAAGATCCTCAATCATAAAGGGGCTGTTCATATTGTGACCATTAATGCTAAAAATGGTGAAGTTGATTTATCCCAATAAAATAGCATTCGGTTTTTAATTGTTACTATTGCCTAACCTATCATGCGTATTTTGATTATCGAAGATGAAATTAAATTACAGAGACAAATACAACTCCAGCTTGAAGCGCAGGGATTTGTAGTTGATACATGCAGCAATGGTGAAGAAGGTTTATATTTTGCAAGTGAATATCCTTTGGATGCTGCCATTATTGATATTGGTTTGCCTGATCTATCCGGATTAGAGGTTATTGCTGCCTTGCGGAAACAGGGTAGCTTATTACCCATATTGATCTTAACTGCACGAAATAGTTGGCAAGAAAAAGTTAAGGGTCTGGAAATGGGGGCAGACGATTATTTAACCAAGCCTTTTCAGATGGAAGAGTTATTAGCCAGGCTCAAAGCTTTATTAAGGCGTGCAACGGCAGTTCCAGACACAGAAATCAGAAGTGGCGCTATCTTGCTCGATATGGAAGCGCAAACTGTAAAATTAAATGATCAATTGGTTGATTTGACTGCTTTCGAGTATCGGCTTTTAGAGCATCTGATGCGTCATCAGGGTGAAGTGATTTCAAAGCAAGAATTGACTGATTATCTTTATCCGCATGATGATGATCATGATAGCAATGTTTTGGAAGTGATGGTTGGACGACTAAGGCGCAAACTTGATCCCGATGGTTCACTCAATCCGATTGAAACCTTACGAGGGAGAGGTTATCGTTTTATTGCCATTGCCCAAGCTTCCTAATGGCCTCGCTGAATCAACGCGTTCTTGTTAGTGCATCCCTAGTTCTTATTTTATTTTTAGCAGGAACAGCAGTCACTCTGGAACAAGCGTTTCATGATAGTAGTAAAAAAGCTTTGCAGGATAGAATGTTAGGTAAACTCTATTTATTGATGGGGGAAGCCGAAGTTAACGAATCTGGATTGTTTCAAATGCCTGCAGAAGTGCCTGGATTAATTGAATTTGAGCAATTGAATTCAGGGATTTATGCTTATGTTTCAGATCAATCAGATCGAGTCATTTGGGAATCTAAATCATCGCTTAGTATTGAACTGCCTATACCTAAACACCTTGCAGAAGGTGATGAAGTGTTCGAACCAATTATGCTGGCGCATGTCCCCCATTTTCTTTATAGCTACGGTGTAGCGTGGGAAACTGAAAGTGGTGGGCATTATCCATTTACCTTTCATGTGATTTTTGATAGCACTTCTTTTGAAGAGCAAATTGATCGATATCGGAGTGATCTATGGGGGTTATTTGCTGTGATGGCTATTGTACTGCTGCTTACGCAGATGATGGTATTACGTTGGGGACTTAAACCGATGCGGCAAGTATCGGCTGAATTGAATGCAATTGAAGCAGGCTTGCAAGATAAAATTCAAGGGGATTATCCGATTGAACTTAAACGTTTGACGGATAATATTAATTCTTTTGTTTATCGAGAACGTAAACATCAGCAGCGCTATCGTAATGCGTTGGCAGATTTGGCGCACAGTCTTAAAACGCCACTTACCATTGCAAAAGGAGCAATTAGTACAGAGCATGATTCACAAATTTTGATAGATACCATCGGTGAGCAACTCGATCGAATGAACAATATTGTTCATTATCAATTACAGCGAGCTTCCACTGCTGGGGTTTCTTCAAGGATGAGTTATCTTGAATTAAGGCCTATCATCGAGAGGCTCATTCATACTATTGAGCGAGCCCATTTAGAAAAACATCCCAACGTGAGTTATGTGATTAGCCCTGATATTCGTCTCAGAATGGATGAAGGAGACTTGATGGAGTTATTGGGTAATCTCATTGACAATGCTTATAAATGGTGTCACCGGGCTATTACGATCAAAGCGAAACAGGAAAGCAATCATACGATCATCAGCATTGAAAACGATGGACCTGGTATCCAACCTGAAGAAGTTGATAAAATTTTAGAGCGGGGTGTTAGAGCAGATCAATCAATCCCAGGGCATGGAATTGGCCTTGCCATTGTACGTGACATCGTGCAAGCCTATGATGGAACGTTATCTATTCAATCAAATGGAGATACAGGCGTATCTTTCATTATTAAGCTCAAGTGATTAATCGTAATCTCAGAAAGTTGAGGCGTTGAATAATTTTCTGCTAACGAACGTGGATAGCTATCTAGGGTGTGCGATAATTATTGGTTAGTGAAAACTACTCGGCGATTTAAATAAACCATATGTTTCAATTTTTTGCGTTGATTCCGGCAGCAGGTTTTGGTTCAAGAATGGGGCACCAGTTGCCTAAACAATATCTCCCTTTGGTTGAAAAACCAATGATTTATCATGCGTTACATACGCTAGTCAATTGTTCCAAAATTACGCGTGTTTTTGTAATTCTTGCCCCAGATGACGATATTTGGGCACATTACAATTGGACAGAGCTCCAAGACAAGCTAGTAGTTGAGTATTGCGGGGGGGATGCGCGTGCTGAAAGTGTACTCAATGGATTGAACGCAATGCAATCAAGTGGGATGGTAAATGGAGATGATTGGGTATTGGTCCATGATGCAGCGCGGCCTTGTTTAAGTGCGCCACAGCTCGATCAATTAATCAATGAGTTATCTTATGACGGGGTTGGTGGTTTATTAGCAATTCCAGTTGCAGATACCCTAAAACGTGCAGATGCTGATCATCGCATTATATCGACCGAGTCAAGAGAACGATTATGGCAAGCACAAACTCCCCAAATGTTTCGTTTTAATCTTCTGAAAGATGCATTAAGTAAAGTGGATAGCCATCAAATTACCGATGATGCGAGTGCAATCGAAGCACTTGGGTTGAAGCCTAAACTCGTACTGAGTGATGCGTATAATTTTAAAGTTACTTATCCCCAAGATTTAGCCTTAGCAGAACTGATTCTGCAAAAAAGGGAAGCGAAATGAAGAATCTACGAATTGGACAAGGTTTTGATGTGCATCAACTGATAGAGGGTAGAAAACTCATCATTGGTGGCGTTACGATTCCTTATGAAAAAGGTTTGTTAGGGCATTCGGATGCAGATGTGCTACTACATGCCTTATGTGATGCATTGATTGGGGCTGCTGCTTTGGGAGATATTGGTAAGCATTTTTCTGATAAAGATAATCGTTACAAAGATATCGATAGCCGCTTATTACTCCGTGAAGTACATCAATTAATCAAACAGAAACACTATGATGTCATCAATATCGATGCAACCATTATCGCCCAGGCTCCTAAAATGGCCCCTTATATTCTTGCGATGATTGCTAACATTGCTGAAGATCTAAAAATGCCTTCCAGTGATATTAATATCAAAGCCAAAACAGCCGAGAAGCTTGGTTTTATCGGTCGTGGAGAGGGCATTGTTGCAGAAGTCGTTTGCTTGATTGCTAAAACTGATGAACTTGATTAACACGTGATTGAGTTGCAATCGGAAAGAATACCGATTAAGGTTTTTTTTGCAATTTGGCCAGATTTACACGTAAAAACGCAATTGAGCCGACTAACGGGAAATCTTGAGCATCTTTGTGGGGGTTATCGAACGAATTCGCTTAAATTGCACTTAACGCTGGTTTTTCTTGGCAATATTTTGACGAAGCAACTCGCTTATGTTCAGGAGATCGCAAGCCAAATTAAGCTACCTTGTTTCAGTTTGACCATTGATACGATCGAATATTGGAAACATAATAAAATTGTTTATGCCGGTATCACCGATACACCTGTTGAGTTAATAAAATTAGTTAGTCAACTGCATCATGATTTACAGTTGGCTGGATTCAAATTGGAACAACGCCCGTATACACCTCATTTAACGTTAATTAGAAATGCAACTTGTCAGCAACTTCCTAAATTGACGACACCGATTCACTGGAATATCAAGGAGTGGATGTTAATACAATCAATGCCAACCAAAACGGGTACGGTCTATTCTCAATTAAGCAGTTGGAAGTTAATAGAGAAATAATCCCTTTTTGTATTTACCCAAGCAATTTCTAAGTTGAATGAATATTTTTGCACTGGATACTTCTACTGAATATTGTTCTCTTGCTTTATGGCTCGATGGTGAAATATTGAGTCGCAGTGTGCTCGCTGGGCAAAAACATTCAGAGTTAGTTCTCCCCATGTTAAATGAAATGCTGAGTGAGGGTGGAATAACTTTATCGCACTTAGATGGTTTCGCGTTTGGTGCAGGTCCCGGCTCTTTTACCGGTTTACGCATAGCTTGTGGCGTGATTCAGGGACTTGCTTTCGCATTAGATAAACCTGTTGTTGACATCAGTACGCTTGAGGCACTGGCGCAACAAAATGGTTCAGCAAAGGTAATCACCGCTTTGGATGCCCGTATGGGTGAAATTTACTTTGCGGCTTATACCCAAAAGCCAAATAATCAGTGGATCCCGATCCTATCACCGATGCTATGCCGACCCGAGCTTGCTCCTCAATTAATCGGAAATGATTGGGTTGGATGCGGGAGTGGCTTTGATCGATACCCAGATCTCTTAAGAGACGTCTATCATGATCAACTCAATGAGATTCTGACTGGCTGTTACCCCCATGCAAGAGAAATTGCACAACTTTCTATTGCTCGCTTTGAGCAAGGTTCAGTACTTTTGCCAGAGCAAGCTGTACCTACCTATATTCGGAATAAAGTTGCGCTCAAGGAAAGCGAGCGATGAATTTATCAATAAAACCGATACCCTCTATTCGTGAAATGTCTTTAAACGATGTTGAAGGTGTTATTTTAATCGAGCGAGAAATTTTTTTATTTCCCTGGACACCAGTTAACTTTACTGATTCGATCAAAGCAGGGTATCAATGCCGTGTTATGGAATACGGTGATGCGATAGTTGGGTACGGTATTTTAATGTTGGGCCTAGATGAGGGGCACCTCCTAACCATTGGTATTGCGGCCCAATGGCATCATCGAGGTCTTGGAACACAACTATTACAATACTTTATCGATTTAGCACGATCGAAGCAATTAACTTCTTTTTTACTCGATGTTCGTGAATCGAATACGGGTGCCCTTTATCTCTATCAACGTATGGGTTTTAAGCAAATTGGAGTGCGCAAAGGTTATTATCCAGCAATGTGTGGCCGTGAGGATGCGCTTGTGATGAGATTAGAATTGTGAATCAGCGCCGCAAAGAAATAATGCGTGAACTGGGCTTAACGCCTTTTTGGAGAAAGAAGCAGGGTAGAACACCCACGACGGTAGATACTAAGATACACGATAGCAATGAGTCAGATAGTCAGCATTTGGATCGCACCAAGCACATTCTTCATTTGGATTGGCCGCAGCTAAAAGCCGAGGTTGAAAATTGCCACGCATGTCCATTGAGCCAGGCTCGGTTACATACGGTTTTCGGTGTAGGGGACGAGCAAGCAGATTGGCTATTTATTGGGGAAGGGCCAGGTGCTCGAGAAGATGAAATCGGAGAGCCTTTTGTGGGGCAAGCGGGCAAATTATTGGACAGTATGCTCGCTGCGATTCAATTAAAACGCGGTAGCAATGTTTACATTACCAATATTGTTAAGTGTCGACCACCGAATAATCGAAATCCTGAATTTAATGAAGCTGAACAATGCCGCCCTTATCTAGAACGGCAGATTACCTTAATCAAACCCAAGTTAATCATCGCGCTAGGCAAAGTTGCGGCGCAGAATTTACTCACCACCAATGATAGTATTTCAAATTTGCGCGGGCGGTTACACTCTTATTTGGGCACGCCCTTAATCGTGACATACCACCCTGCGTATCTCCTAAGATCCCTAATGGATAAATCTAAAGCTTGGGAAGATTTATGCTTTGCCAAAGCCACGATGGAATCACTCGCAATAACTACAAACCCATCGCTCAAAATTTAATGAATTTTACGCATACCAATGAGATGCAGCGAGTCTTCTTTACTTTGGTTGGTTAAGTGCCATTTGCGAATAATTGTCATCGAAATTGAGACAAACGCACCAAATAAGATGATCACAACATAGATATGCACATCTAGCCAAATTAACAATGCATATAAAAGCAACATGACGAGAATGCTCAAATTTTCATTGAAATTTTGGACGGCGATGGAATGCCCGGCACCCATGAGAATGTGACCCCGATGCTGCAGTAGCGCGTTCATCGGCACCACAAAAAAACCCGCTAGACCACCGATGATAATGAGTAATCCGATTGCGATCCAGAGGTTATTGACGAGTGTCATGACCATCACGACGATGCCCATCAGTATCCCCAATGGAATGACTTTTACCGATTGACGCAGGGAAACGATTTTGGCAGCTAAAACAGCACCTATCGCAATACCGAGTGCAACAACCCCCTGTAATTGTGCTGCTTGATTCAGTGGAAAATTCAGTGCTGCTTCAGCCCATTTCAATACAATAAATTGTAACGTTGCACCTGCACCCCAGAATAGGGTAGTAACTGCGAGAGAAATTTGACCCAATTTATCAGCCCAGAGCAATTTGACACAGTGTGAGAATTCATGAACTAGGAAAAGGGGATTAAATTTAAGGATACGATGATCAACCCCAGTATCGGGGATGAATAAATTAAATAGGGCTGCAATCGCATAAAAAACCCCAATGATGATAATGCTTGCTTCTACGGCAGAATCGATTCCGGTATCGATAAGGGGAAAATCGAAAGAAAGTATCAGCGTAGCAACGGATGGCGTAATTAAAACACCGCCCAGCACTGTTCCAAGCACAATCGATGCGACGGTGAGCCCTTCAATCCAACCATTGGCAGTAACGAGTTGTTCTGGCGGCAATAACTCGGTCAATATGCCATATTTTGCCGGTGAATATGCGGCAGCTCCGAGTCCAACGATCGCATAAGCTGCCAATGCAAAATATTGATGCATCGCGAAAAAAAGTAGTGAACAACCAGCAATTTTAATCGTATTGCTGACGAACATCACGCGTCCTTTTGCCATGGAATCGGCAAATGCCCCGACGAAGGGTGCAAGAACTACATAGAATAAAACAAATACAAATTTGAGCATGGGAGTAAGGTATGCGGGTGCATTGAGATCGATTAATAATGCAATGGCAACCACTAACAGCGCATTGTCAGCCAGTGACGAAAAAAATTGTGCCGCCATGATGGTATAAAATCCGCGTTCCAAGCTAATGCTCCTTAAAGTTAATATTTTAAAAATAGTATCTGAAATTGATATGAACAAAATGTGTATTAATATTCCTATGTGAAAACAAGCTGATCAGGATTAAGCATCTTCCTGGGTTATTTTTCTTTTGGAAATTTATATACATCATCAGTAAATTTGTTAATTGTTAGAACGATCGAAGTCATTCAAAAGTCTAATAAGTACTGTAAAACACTAATTGTTTCTGCTTTGTTTTGTAATTGAACGTGATATTAATATATTGTCTTCAAATAAAGTGTTAAGGAGGTTTGCAAAATGGACAGAGAACTTTCTTTTGATGCTGATAATTTCGATCTAGATTTAAGTGAGCTTAAAGAGCTAGAGGATATCGTAGCAGATGGCATGATTCCAGATAGTCGAATCGTTAAAATTATTGATGAAATCGAATTTGCTAAAGAAGATAATTTTGATGTTTTTGAAGATCTTGAAGATACAGAGATTTCGTTAAGTCGATTCAATTTAGACTAAATGGCTTAAATAGGTAAGGCTAGTTTAACGTTTCTTATGCTACAACTGGCCTGAATCGCTAGTCTACGATACTAATCGTTAGTAGCGATTTTGCTTTGTAAATTTAAAATGATACGGCGATGAAGTGACGCAGCTAGTCGTATTAATCGCGTGTTGTTACTCCCATCTTGTAATCCATCGATTGTTTTCCAGTCATTTTACTGACTGAGAAACGATAAAGCTTGTAAAACATCAGTTGACGCTAATTTTGACTTTCGGTAGAGTCAATCATAGGGGTAGGGCAGGAAAATTCACCCCGATAATTTGTTGAAATTAATTCAAATTAGCTAAACAATAGGGTAAATAGTCATATTGGCCTACCATTTCTTGCTTGCTAATAAATGAAAGTGTAAAAGCTTACGCTTGCTAATTAAGGCCTACTCATCACGGATTTGATACCGATGGATCACTCTTTCTTCAACTTGTATTACCATGGTTTTGTCCGTGTCGCAGTGGGAGTTCCGGATGTTCGAGTTGCTGATCCGGTATTCAATGTCAATGAAACGATTCAATTGATGAAGCAAGCTGCTGAACAGCATGCTGCATTGATACTTTTTCCAGAATTAGGGGTAACAGCTTATTCCTGTGAAGATTTATTTCATCAACAAGCACTAATCAATAGTAGTGTTGAAGCGCTTCAATCATTACTCGATCAGTCGAAGCATATCAATATCATTACAGTTGTTGGGTTACCGCTCCAAATCAATCAGCTTTTATTCAATTGTGCGGTTGTAATCTATGGCGGTCGTATCTTGGGGGTTGTACCTAAAACTTACCTTCCGAATTACCGTGAATTTTATGAACTCCGGCAATTTTCACCTGCAAGCGCTGCTTCATCCGATGTAATCTCATTATGCCAGCAAACCGATATTCCCTTTGGAGAACGGCTCCTATTTAGTGCAAATAACCAGCCTTCTTTTAAATTTTTTATCGAAATTTGTGAAGATCTCTGGGTGCCGATACCCCCTTCGAGCCAAGCTGCATTGGCTGGCGCTTCCATCTTACTCAATCTGTCTGCTTCGAACATTACAATGGGTAAACACGAATATCGCCAAAATTTAGTGGCTAATCAATCAGCGCGTTGCCTGGCAGCATACCTCTATGCCACTGCAGGGGTTGGTGAATCAACGACTGATCTTGCTTGGGATGGGCATGCACTCGTTTATGAAAATGGAACTTGCTTGGCCGAGTCAGAACGCTTTCGACAAAGTTCACAATTGATCCTGGCTGATCTAGATCTGGATCGCTTGAAGCAAGAGCGTATGCGGCAGACGAGTTTTAGCCAGAGTGTTCAATATTATAAGGAATCGATACGACAATTCCGCGAGATTAAGTTTGATATCCACTTTCCGGAAGTCGAGCGATTGCTTTGTCAGCGGCATTATAGTCGCTTCCCATTCGTACCATCCGATGCGCATCAACGCGATAAACATTGTCTAGAAGCATTTAATATCCAGGTGCAAGGTTTAATTAAACGATTAAAGCATACCGGCATTCAAAAAATTGTCGTGGGAGTATCGGGTGGGCTTGATTCGACGCATGCGCTCATTGTTGCTTGCCGAGTCATGGACGAGTTACATTACCCGCGCCATCACGTGTTAGCTTATACGTTACCCGGTTATGCGACGAGTGACCAAACAAAAGCCAATGCCCTTACATTGATGAATAGTTTGGGTTGTACGTCGCATGAGATCGATATTCGACCTAGCTGCGAGCAAATGCTGAAAGATATCGATCACCCATTTAGTCGCGGGGAATTTGTTTATGACACGACTTTTGAAAATGTACAAGCGGGGGAGCGAACCAATCACCTTTTTCGCTTGGCCAACTATCATCATGCATTGGTACTTGGAACAGGCGACCTCAGTGAATTAGCGTTGGGGTGGTGTACTTATGGAGTGGGTGATCACATGTCTCACTACGCAATCAATGCGAGTATGCCTAAGACTTTGATTCAGTTTATGATTCGTTGGGTCGCAGATGCGCAATTATTTAATGCTGAAACTAGTGAACTACTCAATGCAATCTTAGCAACAGAATTTAGCCCTGAATTGATTCCTGGTAATACCACGGATAATCAGCCTTACCAGAAAACAGAGTCCATCATTGGTCCCTATGAATTACAGGATTTCCACCTTTATTACACTATTCGATATGGTTATCTCCCTACAAAAATCGCTTTTTTAGCCTATTGCAGTTGGAGAGATCGTTCTGTAGGAAACTGGCCTGGAATTCCGCAAGATAGGCAGAACCAATATACGATTGGAGAAATTAAACATTGGTTGAAAGTTTTTCTATATCGATTTTTTCAAACGAGTCAATTCAAGCGCAGTTGTATACCGAATTCACCCAAGGTTGGTTCAGGAGGCTCACTTTCACCCCGAGGAGATTATCGGGCGCCCAGCGATAGTGAAGCAACGATTTGGTTAAGTAATGCTGAATTGATTCCAGATATAGCGCCCCCTGATATTCTGAAGTGATAAGGTACCAACGCCCATATGTTTATTCGCAAGTATGATTCCTCGACTGGGATGAGAAACGCAGTAACTGCCCCGTACAAGCGTTTAGTCATCAACTTTCACTGGTTAATTTGCTTGATCTGCTTGGTTACGCTTACGGGTTGTTTATCACCGATTGCATTGAATCGTGCTGTGATTGCTTATGATGATGCGGTGACGGATGTGGTATCACAGCAATTATTGATTAATATCGTTCGCGCACATCATCGACAACCCATCCATTTCACAGGTGTTTCTAATATTGCTGCAACGTTTACCTTTCAAGCAAGTGCTGGTGCTGCCCCTGCTGCAGGTGGGTTGGCCGGCTCATCGATACTGCCAATTTTTGGTGGGAGTATGGCAGAAAGTCCGACGATTAGCATTGTTCCCATCGAAGGAGAAGATTTTACGCGGCGATTGCTCACGCCGTTTCCGCAAAGCGGGTTGATATTATTGCTGCGCCAGCATTTCGATGTTGATCTGTTACTCCGCATGATGGCGCAGGAAGTCCGTTTGCAGCATAAACCTTACCACAGTGATACTTTTCGCAATAAATCCACTGATAAAGCTGGGTATGAAATGTTTCGTCGCGTCGTTTTGCATTTATCAGCCATTCAAGATCAGAATCAGCTCTACGTTGAACCACTGCCTCTGACGCATACTTGGAAAATTCCCGCAGCTACCATTGCGCCAGACAGTTTCCAATCGTTGCAAAAAGAATTCGTTGTCCACTATGACAGTACTGACGATACGTTTACGCTTCACAAGCAAATTCTGGGTCCTATTTTGATCACCAACTATGATCCAGATACCTTATCTGAGAGTGAACGAGAGTTACTGAACGAACGTGCTCGTGAATGGGATGTGAGCGATGTCGCTTTTGATATTCGGGCCGGTTACTATGGCGGGGAATGGCCCATGGTCGGAATTTTTAGACTGAGGAGTTTTCATTCTATTCTGAGTTTTCTCAGTAAAGCGCTAGGTAATGAAACGGGCTATCATGTTGAAAAAGATCCGAGAACGCCACCCATCTTGAATAATGAAAATCCAGATTTAACGATGGAATTGATTCAGTCAAATATAGCGCCGTCAGGTGTTGATTTTTCAATTCGTTGGAATAATCAATTTTATGCGGTTAATACAACAGGCCCCCATGCTCGCTGGAATCGAGATGCTTTTCAATTGTTATTTTTACTATTTCAAATGACGGTAACTGACATTCCACGGGTCGGTGTACCTAGCATTACCATTGCAAAATAATTCGCTATTTGATTTTTCAATTAGTCATTGGTATTGAGCATGGTTTGAAGATAATACATGGCTTGTTCGAGTAAATTATCTGCTAAACAATCGAATTCAGTTAACTGTTCCATACTCCGTAACCAGGTCAATTGACGTTTAGCTAATTGACGTGTCGCTGCCGCACCTTTTTCTCGCAATTCCATTAAGCTGAGTTGACCCTGTAGATACTGATAAACTTGTCGGTAGCCCACACAGCGCATCGATGGCATTTCTAGCGTCAGCGAAAATTGACTCAGAATCGATCGAACTTCTTCGATTAATCCCATTTCCAACATCGTTTCAAAACGATGCTGAATTCGCTGGTGTAATACTTTGCGATCCGATGGCAATAATGCAATGGAAATCAATCGATAAGGAATCGATGTAGGCTGAGAAGATACCATCTGTTGTGACATGGGTTTTCCAGTCAAGTAATAAATTTCCAGCGCGCGCTGTATTCGTTGACTATCATTGGGTTGAATGCGTTCAGCACTCATAGGATCAACCGACTGCAGCAAGTGATGCAGGGTAGACCAGCCTTTTTCCGCAGCACTTGCTTCGATTTCCTTACGAATTTGCTGATCTGCCGGTGGAAGATCAGACAGGCCTTCTCTCAACGCCTTGAAATAGAGCATCGTACCGCCTACTAGCAATGGAATATTTCCTCTTAGCGTTATTTCTTTCATTGTGAGGAGTGCATCATGGCGAAATTGCGCAGCAGAATATTGCTGGTCTGGGTCAATCAAATTGATCAGATGATGGGGAATTTTAGTCAAGATTTGTGGGTCGGGTTTTGCGCTACCAATATCCAGATAGCGATAGACTTGCGCAGAGTCGATACTAATAATCTCTATTGGGAAATGATCGGTAATCGATAGGGCTAGGTTAGATTTACCACTTGCGGTAGGCCCCAAGATAGCAATGGCTGGAGGTAACTTTTTTGATGGGGCGAATTTAGACATCAGTTAATGCAATTTTTTTTGAGTAACGTGATCATAACTAAATTGGGATAAGTTGTTATGGACTGTAACAATCATAATTGATCGTTATCAGTTACAATAGGAAAAAACTGATGATTGTGTTCGATTGTGATTTCGCAGTTAATGAATGACATCAGTGAGATATCATTCCATTTTTATAGGAAATTGTAGTGAAAATATTTGCGATAGTATTATTGATACTCATTCTTTATAGCCTTGGTTCTGGGTTGTATTTCATGTTAAAAGATGATGGGAGTAGTACTCGCATGGTTAAATCACTGACCATCCGGATCGCACTATCTCTCATTCTATTTATTACACTCATGATCTCAACATATTTCAATTATATTTATCAAGGATGAAAAGCAGAAAGCCAAAGCGCTTCCAATGTTTACATATTAGTGGAAGCGATCATTGACTGGCGTTTGCTAGCGACTCTCCTGGCCTAGAAGATTAGACTCAGTAATGATGAAGCTATTCTAGGGCTTACTAAGAATAACAAACCTGTTAAATCAAACAAAGTTGTCGCATTCGATCTTAAAAACAACGAAAAGCCATAGCAGATTCAAAATAGCCAGTTAATCAACCATAAAACTCCTACTCGTCTATGCCTCATAGCACAATTTTAATTACGACGATCGCTGTTAGTCTGGGTCTTGCCTTGATCATGGGTATGCTCGCAAATCGTTTAAAGCTTCCGGTACTCGTCGGCTATTTGGTTGCTGGCATGATGATCGGTCCTTTTACCCCTGGATTTGTAGCGGATCTTGCTTTATCTAATCAGTTAGCAGAAATCGGCGTTATTTTGCTGATGTTTGGCGTGGGTTTGCATTTTTCACTCGGTGACCTCTTGGCAGTTAGAAAAATAGCACTGCCGGGTGCAATTGCTCAAATCATTGTAGCGACTTTGCTTGGTGCGAGTATTGCGATGACTTGGGAGTGGAATTTGGGTGCAAGTATCGTATTCGGTCTAGCACTCTCAGTAGCGAGTACGGTCGTATTAATCCGCGCGCTCGAGCAACGTGGTTTAATGAAATCGATTAACGGTCGAATTGCTGTCGGCTGGCTAATCGTCGAAGACTTAGTTGTAGTGCTGGCCTTGGTATTGCTTCCTCCGCTTGCGGGTTGGTTGGGAGGGCAAGGAGATGATTCGAGCACCAGCAATAACATAACCGATTTGTTGATTGTATTAGCGATTACTTTTGTCAAAGTATCGATATTTATTGGTTTTATGTTGATTGTCGGTAAAAGGCTATTTCCTTGGTTGTTGTGGCACGTTGCTAGCACCAAATCCAATGAATTATTTATTCTATGCGTCATCGCCGTCGCGGTCGGTATTGCTTACGGTGCTGCTAAGCTTTTCGATGTTTCATTTGCGCTAGGTGCTTTCTTTTCTGGCATGGTCATGCGGGAATCAAGCTTGAGTCACCGTGCTGCGCAAGAATCACTACCTTTGCGAGATGCTTTCTCCGTATTGTTCTTCGTATCAGTGGGTATGTTGTTCGATCCCAATATTTTGATTGAAGAACCGCTGCACGTGCTGATTGTGGTTGCTATCATTCTGTTTGGTAAATCGTTAGCTGCTTTTATTCTCGTGCTGGCATTTCGCTATCCACTCAATACAGCTTTGACGGTATCGGTGAGCTTATCTCAAATCGGTGAATTATCGTTTATTCTTGCTTCACTCGGGGTTTCATTAGAGCTTTTACCACTGGAGGGGTATAGCTTGATATTGGCTGGCGCGTTTATTTCCATTACCTTAAATCATCTGGTCTTTGAAACCGTTGAACCGATCCAAAATTGGATCCGCTCTCGCTCTAAGCTTGCCCGCCGACTAGAGCGGACTGATGATCCGTTAGCAGAATTACCAACATCGGTTGCATCAACGCATGTCACCGGTCATGTGGTCATCGTTGGCTATGGTGCAGTGGGTAAGCGTGTGAGTGAAACCCTTGCGAGCCAAGGTACGCATTATGTAGTCGTCGACCAGAATCGAGAAATTGTGGAACAACTCAGAAAACATCATGCGCATGCAGTAGCAGGAGACGCTGCTGATCCGGCAGTATTAATTCAAGCCCATATTGCTCGAGCTGGGGCAATGATCATTACCGCTGCTGATGTACTGCGTATTCAGCAAATGGTTGAAACTGCAAAAATATTAAATCCTCAAGCTGAGATTTTAATTAGTACCCATGATCCAGAAGCAGCCGCAAGGCTGGAAAAAGAGAATATGGGACTAGTATTTCTCGATGAGCAAGTGCTTGCGCAAAACATTACACAGCATTTACTGAAAAGTTTGCATGAATTTACGCCTCATTGAGGTTTAGCACATTTTAAGCTTAGAATAAGCAAACGTTTCTTTAGCCTTGGCAGCAAAATTTTCCAGAAAATACGGGCGTTTTGCTGTTAATGCTATTGCCTAATTGGTAACAATTATCGCTATGGAAAAAAATCCTGAGATTGCGGCTTATTGGAGTCAACCGGCTGATGCTATGATGAAATCGCTAGGTAGTAGCTCTCAGGGTCTCGATCCAGCCATCGCAGCAGAGCGTTTAACTCAAACGGGCGCAAATCGGTTAAAAACCAACCACTTTATTGGAAGCACTTTACAGCTTTTTCTAAATCAATTTCGCAGCCCTTTGGTTTTAATCTTAATCTTTGCCGCAATCGTTGCGCTGCTGGTCAAAGATTGGCTGGATGCTTTGATCGTGCTTGCGATTGTTGGGATGACAGCAGTACTCAGTTTTATTCAAGAACACCGCGCCACTCGCGCGGTTGAAAAACTGCGCCAGAAAATTGCGACCCAATCAACAGTGCTCCGCGGAGGGCAAACTTTCGTCGTTCCTTCGGATACCATCGTACCGGGAGATATCGTTGTGCTATCCGCAGGTAATTTAATTCCTGCTGATGGAATGCTACTTGAAGCGAAGGATTTTCATGTTGCACAGGCGCTATTAACTGGAGAAACATTCCCTGTAGAAAAAAAACCAGGAATCTCAGTGCCAGATGCAAGTCTAGTGGATCGCAATAATTGTATTTTCATGGGTACTTCAGTGCGAAGTGGGTATGCAAAAGCGCTCATCATTCAAACAGGCCTGACGACCGCTTATGGCAAAATCGCTGAAACGCTTTCATTGCGTCCGCCCGAAACTGAATTCGAACGAGGATTACGGCATTTTGGGCAATTGCTGGTCCGTATCATGGTGATAATGGTCATCGCAATCCTGGCAATCAATATCGTCTTACAACACCCGACGATTGAAACAGTATTATTTGCGCTGGCCTTGGCAGTAGGACTTTCACCTGAGTTGCTACCTGCCATTCTTACCATTACCTTGGCCCGAGGCGCTAAAGCGATGGCTGCGCAAGGTGTCATCGTCAAACGTCTCAATGCCATCGAGAACCTTGGGAGTATGGACGTGTTATGTACCGACAAAACTGGCACTTTAACCAAAGGAGTCGTTCAGCTCGATCAAGCGCTCGATAGTTCAGGGCAAACAAGCAAGTTAGTATTGCAATTAGCTTATGTGAATTCCAAGTTACAAACTGGTATCACCAATTTACTGGACGAAGCCATTATCGTAGCGGGTGAACAATCGAACATCACTCTAACGGGTTATCAAAAATTAGATGAGATTCCCTATGATTTTGTCCGTAAGCGCCTTACTACGGTGGCTAAACATGAAACGGACGCAACTGCAACGATGATTTGCAAGGGCGCATTTCAATCGATTTTAGAGATCTGCGATCAAATTCAATTAGCTTCTCACATCGAACCATTAACTTCCGAGCATCAGCAGCAACTGCTCCAACACTATACGCAATGGAGTATGCAAGGTTATCGCGTATTAGCGGTGGCCCAGAAATCGGTTGCAATCAATACCAATTACACACGAGACGATGAACATAGCTTTGTTTGGGTTGGCTTTTTATTATTTTTTGACCCACCGGAAGCTGGAATTACCGATACACTCAATGCGTTAACGCAATTAGGTGTCCCGCCTAAAATCATCACCGGAGATAATCGTTATGTCGCTTGCCATGTCGCTGAAGCGGTAGGAATTGATACTCAAACGATTGTAACGGGTCAGGCACTCGCCGATATGAAAGATGAAGCACTATGGCATCTTGCACCGCAAGTGGGGGTTTTCGCAGAAGTCGATCCAAACCAGAAAGAACGCATTATTACTGCATTACAAAAGACAGGGCATGTAGTGGGCTATCTTGGCGATGGTATCAACGATGCACCGGCTCTGCATGCCGCTGATGTCGGCATATCGGTTGAAAATGCGGCCGATGTTGCCAGGGAGGCTGCGGATTTTGTCTTGCTGAAGCATGATCTCAAGGTGTTATGCCAAGGCATCGATGAAGGTCGCCATACCTTTGCCAATACGCTCAAGTATATTTTCATCACGACCAGTGCCAATTTCGGCAATATGATCAGTATGGCATTGGCTTCGCTATTTCTGCCTTTTCTCCCTTTACTCGCTAAGCAGATTTTGCTCAATAATTTTTTATCCGATATTCCAGCGATGGGCATTGCAAGCGACCGAGTAGATCGTAACTGGGAACGTACTCCCCATCGTTGGGATGTGACGCTGATTCGAAATTTTATGATTACTTTTGGTTTGGTTAGCGTCGTGTTTGATTTACTCACATTTGGCGTATTGCTTTATTTGGCAGGAGAGGTCGAAGCGATATTTCGTACCGGCTGGTTTGTCGAATCGCTATTGACCGAATTGCTAATCATTTTCGTCATTCGCACCTATAAACCATTTTATCGTGGTCAACCTGGTCGTTTTCTCATTGGGAGCGTTATCGGTATCGCATTGATCGCATTATTGCTACCTTATGTACCAATAGGAAGCTTATTCAGTTTTGTCCCACTCCCATTACCGGTCATGATCGCGATTATAATCATTACCATACTCTATGTGATCGCTTCAGAGATTGTGAAGCAATTATTTTTTAAGCGTTTGAATCGCAAATCCTTGTAGTAATTTAGTGCTGGCGAGATATTGGGGAAGTAATGGGCATTGTGCTTAGCTGTACAAATCGTTTGGTTGAGCTAGAATGCAATTCATTGCTAAGCTCTGATGAATACTAAAAAGAATATGAAAAGCCAATTAAGGCAATTCGCGGTAGTAGGATTGGGTAGATTTGGTTCGGCAGCCTCACTAGAGCTGATGCGATTTGGTCATTCAGTTGTTGGAATTGATATCGATGCAAGAATTGTAAACAAACTGGCTGATCAATTAACTCTTGCAGCAATAGCAGATGCTACTGATGAGAATGCTCTTAAA
>ERZ724526.454-NODE-454-length-23893-cov-7.331823_pt1 | contig 23893 bp, 23 predicted proteins | sample MGYA00376059_ERZ724526 | MGnify/ENA primary metagenome ERZ724526 (study PRJEB28724, sample SAMN07190883) | activated sludge metagenome | isolation source: activated sludge of sewage treatment plant in Hong Hong | place: Hong Kong | collected 2016-03-17 ...
CAGGACTGCTTTGTAAACCGCCGGTTGGGGGTTCGATTCCTCTCGCCAGCTCCATCAAATACCTAGAACTATCAGAGGGTTGAAGGGAGGGAATCAAAGTAGGAGCCAGTTACTACAGTCCTGCTACTATATTTGCTGCATAGGCGATCCATCTCCTGCCAATGGCAACTATTTTTCTGGTCGTCCGACCACCAGTTGAATACATCTAACCCACGCTGACATGCCACGTAGAAAGAGATTCTTCTGTCTGAAAGCTGAGTCAATGCTGTGGGGTAGCATTGCTCCTACAAAGGCTTTCAGGTGAAGGCTTCGACTGGCAGCGTCGAACGGTGTTTGTCCCGCTTACTGATAAAGATCCAACCTGGCAAGAATTCCCTGAACCCCGTAAATTCTGCAGTTTTTAGCCCTCAGGCATTCCTGTCGCCAAGGGTCCGCAGCGTCCCCACTATAGTGTTACCAATTCTGAGGACTAGGCGTACGCTGGTTCTTAGATTACAGTCGCATTGAAAGCGACAGTATAGGTCCCGAGGCATACGAGGAGGAGGCACCATGCAGAATCGATACAGTCAGCGAGTGCCTATGGACTGTTCGGTCATGTTTGCCGGAGATAATTGTGTGGGGGAAGGCCGCATTTTAGATATTTCTCTTCCAGGCTGTCTCCTTGAAAGTCCGAAACAAATGACTGCGGGAGAGTACTTGCAACTAAGATTGTTCCTGCCTGATCACCAAGCTCCGCTGCATGTACCGCTGGCTGCAGTCAGATGGGTAGAAGGTTCTAAGCTTGGCATCGAATTTATTCGAACATCTGAAGATGAACAGCGCCGTCTTGAGCAATTCGTCCGGAGAGTTCCTGCTGCTGCCCATCCATCAATCCGCAGGAACGGCATCGTCCTACTCGGAGCAACAGAGCAGTGAGTGCTACTCGAACGAGTGCATGACCTGATCTTCATAGGAGCTCTGCATGTCAAAGCATTTTAGGCTGCGCACCTACCAGAGGGTCACGCAGTGCAATGTTGGCTACTACTTATCAGACGATTTTCTCGGGAAGGGGATAATCAGGGATATTTCGAGTGGCGGATGGCGGCTGCAAGGCGATCATCAAGTCACCATAGGTATGAAACTTACCTTACGAATGGATTTACCCAATCAAAATTCGCCGTTAGAAATAGAAGAGGCGTCAGTTCAGTGGGTGAGCGGGAAAGATTTCGGGATTCAGATTAGAAAGATCCGTCACGCAACGGCAAGACGATTAGAACGCTTAATAGGAAATCACCTCTGCACGCTCCCCCCACTTGAACGCTAAACGTCTTTGAGTTCCTCAGCAGACTCCTCAATCTCAGCGAGATCCAGGTCATGGCGCTCCTTCAACATTGAAGGATGCAGCCCATACTTCTTTAACATCTTATAAAAGTCAGCACGATATCGGCCGGCAAACTGGGCCGCTCGCGAGATATTTCCGCCCGTCATCTGTAACACATTGCGCAAATACGAACGTTCAAATTCTTCCTTTGCTTCGGTCAGCGGCTTCAACCCAATATCGGTCGACGCACCAGCCGAGGGAAGTAGTTCCGGCAATACCATGTCCTGCCGTGACATGACCACGGCTTTTTCCACGGCATTTTCCAGCTCCCTGACGTTCCCAGGCCATGGATATCCAATAAGCCGATGCATGGCCGCTGGTGTAAATCCACGAACATCCTTATTGGAGCGCCTGGCGCTCTGCTTCAAAAAGTGTTGGGCCAAGAGAGGAATGTCGTCCCTTCGTTCCCGCAAGGCAGGAATATTCAGTGGAACAACGGAAATTCGGTAATATAAGTCGTGTCGGAACGTCCCCTGCTTCACACATTCCGCCAAATCCTTGTTCGTAGCCGTAATGATGCGCACATCCACTTTTGTCGTGTAATCCGCACCGACCTCACGCACTTCCCGCTCCTGCACAGCACGCAACAGTTTCACCTGCATGGGCAGAGACATTTCCGCAATTTCGTCGAGGAAAAGCGTCCCTCCATTTGCGCTTTGAAAAAGACCACGCTTCGCCGCCATGGCATTCGTAAACGCTCCACGGATATGCCCGAACAGTTCGCTTTCAAAAAGATGTTCGCTGATCGCGGCGCAGTTTAATGCGACAAACGGGCCTTTGGCTCGACGGCTATTCGCATGGAGGACTCTTGCCAGGACTTCTTTCCCTGTCCCAGTCTCGCCGGTCAACAGAATGGTTGCATCTGAATCGGCGATTTGAGCGACCTGTTGAAACAATCGCTGCATGGCGGGACTTCTTGCGATGACATTTTCAAGGCCATAAAGCTCCTTGACCAGGGACTTCAGCCGCTGGATCTCCCGCGTCATCCGCAACTGAATCAGGGCCTTATCGATCGTTGCTTTCAATTCCTTGTCATCAAAAGGCTTGGTCAGATACCCAAAGGCCCCCCGCTGCATTGCTTCTACGGCGTTGGGGATACTCCCGTGCGCGGTCAGAATGATGACGGGAAGTCCGGGCTGAACCTGGAGAAGTTCTTCCGTGAGGACCAACCCATCCTCTGCGCGCAAACGCAGATCAGTGATCGCGATATCGAACGTTTCCTGTCGCGCAGCAACGAGCGCATCGCGGCCTGTCGTGCAGGGGGTCACCGAAAATCCAAGCGCAGATAATCGCATCCGCAACAAATGCAACAGACCTTCATCATCATCCACAACGAGAATTCGTTCTTGTTCCATGACGGTCCTTACGGTTTGGACGGTTCCGATTGTTGCGATGGGAGGACACTCGAAGGAGGCTTGATCGGACGGGTTTTGCCTCTCATTTCCTGATCGATGCGCTTGAGTGCTTCGAGCTGGCTCGTGAGTTCTTCGATTTTCTTGTCGCGGTCGCTGACTTGCCGTTGCAAACTCTGAAGCGTCGCCGGTTCAACCGACATGCGATGGGACTCGCGCCTGGAATTGAACAGCTCCGCCTTGCGCTCCTGATCTTGAAGCTCGCGCTGCATGGCCTCAAGGGATTGAGCTTCGCTGTCCTGTAAGGCACGTAATTGTTGGATGGTAAGTTCGCGGTCGAGAAGATCCCGAACCGTGCGTTCAATTGTTTGAGAGAGGACCCCCTGCGTCTGAGCAATCGCAGGGCCATTCCAGACGGAACGCAGCCAAGACTGATCGGAAGGCACTTCGCCGGCCTGTAGCAATTGTAACCAGAGTCGGCTGGACACAGCCAACTGGCTCTTGGGGGCGACGGCAATGACTTTCTCGAAGTTATGGATGGCCGACTCTCGACTTTCGTACAGAGACGTCAATGCGCGGGTGAAGAATACATGATCACAGGTATTTTTACTAGCGCATTTCGTGACTAACGAGGAATCTTTACGTAAAATGGCTTGCAACATTTTGCCATCTCCCCCATCGTTTGAGAAGTATGGCGTCTGAGCTGGGGGCGAAGGGAGGGTGCCACAGGCGGACACAAGTCCTACCCACAGAACCATCCCTATGGGGCGACACCATTGCACTAGGCCAACATCCCCGGTTTCATTAACGATAAAATGAATCGCACGGTCGTCCCTTTTCCCACTTCACTTTCAACCCAAATCCTTCCGCCGTGAGCCTCTACGACTTTTTTCGCCAGGGCTAACCCGAGGCCGCTCCCAACCGAAACCTGCCGACTCTTCGTGCGTCCCTGATAAAACCGCTCGAAAATATGTGGCAATTCCTCCGCCGGTATACCCGGTCCCGCGTCTGCCACATCGACGAAGAGCAGGCCTTCATCGCGCCGGGGAGTCATCTGCAACCTGACAACCGCACCCTCGGGGCTGTACTTCAACGCATTCGAGAGCAGATTGTCCAGTACTTGTTCGATCCGCGTACTGTCTGCCCTGACCCAGTGCCGTTCCACCGGAGCCTCAATTACCAGCTGTACATGTTTTGCATCTGCCAACAATCGGATTTTATTGATTGAAATATCTGCGACCCGCCGGAGATCCGTCGGCACAAACCGATACTCCATCATGCCGGATTCCATTTTGGATAGATCCAGGATGGTCGAGATGAGATACATCAGCCGCCGGCTACTGTCGGACATGATGCGCAGCGTTGTTCGCTGATCCTGGGTCAATGGACCGGGAATTTCGTCCAAGAGGAGATGGGTGCCCTCCTGAATCGAAGCCATTGGGGTGCGCAATTCATGCGAGACATGAGCGAGAAATTCGCTTTTGATATCATCCAGTTGTTGCAACTTGGTGCCCATCCACTTGACCGTTTCACCCAATTCCCGCAATTCGCGAGGGGCCTGCCCATCCCATGAGGCCTTGAAATTCCCCTGCCCCATCTCCTGAATGGTCGCCTGCAGTCGACGCAACGGACGAAGAATGTTGTAACTGGCCACTGCGGCCATGCCGAGACCGAAGAGCAGGGCCACCAGCACTAAATTGCGCGTGACGGCTTCGGCATGCACCGAGCTGGCGTGCGATTCGTTGACGCCCACGGCAAGGCGCCGCTCGTGAAGGCCGATGTATTGCTGAAGCGCTGCGGCCATTTTCCCAACCACCGCTTCGCGCCGCGCGTCGTAACCGGCACTCGCCTCCGGATGGCCGCTCGACTCAGCCAATTGCGATTGAAATAGTGACAAATGCGCTTGCTGAAGCCCCTCGATCTCCTTCAGCAGCCTCGTCTCGGGCTCTGAGACATCGTGAGCGAGCAACCCTTGTAAGACTTGTTGAAACTCTTTGCTCTCACTATCGAAATGCTCAAGAAATGTGGCGGCAGGCACAGCCACATATTTCTTCTCGCCCTGAACCTGTTCATAGATCGACGTCAGCAAGCGCTTCGCCGAATCAATCTCCGGATGGTGGTGGGACCCGACTTCCGTATTGAGGCCAGCCAGTGTCCGAATCTGCAACAACGCATAGACATTGACGCCGGTCATCACCGCGATAATGACCAGATACGTCAGAACTAACCGCCAGAAAATCGAGAGGCGCACGACCAGGTCCGCTCCCTGGTGATGGATGCGAGGCCCTGCAGAAGCAGCAGTGCAGGTTAAGCCATACACCACTTCACTCATCCCCTCAACAAGTTATCCATATTATGCAGAAACAGGACGCCGTCCTGGTCTGGCTGGAAAGACCTCCTAGCGAGCTGAGTCGTGAAACTGCGATTGATACGCGCGTTGTCGACGAGACGTGGAAGAGAGCGCCGAGAAAAGATGGCCACGAAACAGAAGCATACCCACCATGAGCGGTGGAGTCAGCAGCAGCGCCATCATTCCGGTGAGGTTGGCGGAAATCCCGAGGTCGGTAAGCCAGGCGCTGAGAATGGTAAAGGGCACTAAGACCAACTGAATGAAATCTAACCCCGCTCCCCGCCCCAACTGACTCGATAGTTTAAAGAAGAGGGACAATCCGAGTGGCGCCAAAACCAGGGCCATCGGCAGGAACCATTCGATCCAATTATCCAACACGAAATCATAACTGCGCTTCAAGACATCCAGTGGAGAATCATGCCTGGTGAGATAGATCACCTCCGGAGCGGGATTCAGCAAAATGAAGACCAGTAATAAACAAGCCATTACCAGAAATTGACTGTCGGGGTTCGCGCGCAGACTCGTGTCCAGGAGCATGGTGGGAATCCAGAGCACAAACCCGACGCTGATGACGTCCCAAAAATAATGCCCCATACTTTCCAGTACGTCATGCATGGTGATGGTTCGCATGCCCTTGATGGACTGCTCGATCAGGCTGAGCGTCGCACCGATCAACAGCGCATTCACGGCACCCAGCAGAAATCCCCCGAGCATACCCAGGGGACGAGCAATTTGATGGGCCAACATCATCAGCAGCGTGAACACGATGACGGCGAGAATCACGAACCATCCGCGAACCAGGGAGCGCCAGGTTGCGTGAAGCGCGTCTCGATAGAGTTGGAGCGTCGAATTGAATATGGTCAACATGGATCAGTCAATGCAGGTTCTCGAACAGAGAGAAGCGGCTCTTAGCGGAAAGCGAGCTCCCCACGTCGGGCGGACAATAAGATGGATTCCCCTGAGAGGTCAAGTCACACCCGGCAAGATTCCACGCAGTCGCCAGACAGCACCGCAAGAAATAGCGGGTATCGGCTGCTATTGACTTGCCCAGCGATATGATTATGTTCTCTCAGTAGATAGACACACCCACCCAGGAGTCAGCCACATGGATATGAACCGGATGACCGTCAAGCTACAAGAGGCCCTGCAAAGCGCATCAGCCCTTGCCATGCGCCGAGGCCATCAGGGTATCGATGTCGAGCACCTCTTGCTGGCGCTTCTGGAGCAAGAGCGAGGGATTGCGAGCTCTCTGTTCGAACAGGCTGGCGTCTCGCCGGCCGCCGTGCGCCAGGCGGCGGATCAGGCACTAGCGAAAGTGCCTCAAGTTCAAGGGCCTGGTGCTGCTCCCGGACAAATCCATCTCACGCCGCGGCTGGGTGCAGTGCTGACCAAAGCCGAAGACCAGATGAAGGAACTGCGCGACGAGTTCATCAGCGTCGAACACGTTGTGCTGGCCATGGTCGAGGAAGGCGGCGTATTCCGCCGGCTCAATCTGACACGAGACCGTCTCCTCACGGCCTTGCAACAGGTCCGTGGCAATCAACGAGTGACAAGCCAGGACCCGGAAGGCACCTACCAGGCCTTAGAGAAATATGGGCGAGATCTCACTAAACTCGCGGGCCAGGGCAAGCTCGATCCGGTCATCGGCCGTGATGACGAAATCCGACGTACCATTCAAATTCTGTCGCGACGAACCAAGAACAATCCCGTCCTGATCGGTGAGCCGGGTGTCGGTAAAACAGCCATCGTCGAAGGCTTGGCGCAACGCATCGTCAAAGGCGATGTGCCCGAAGGGCTCAAACAGAAGCGTGTCGTCGTGCTTGATATGGGCGCGCTCGTCGCCGGGGCGAAATTCCGTGGAGAATTCGAAGAGCGCTTGAAGGCCGTCCTCAAGGAAGTCCAATCGGCGCAGGGGCAGGTGCTCCTCTTCATCGACGAACTCCACACCGTGGTCGGTGCAGGTGCAGCCGAAGGGGCGATGGATGCGGCGAACCTCCTCAAGCCGATGCTGGCCAGAGGCGAAATGCACCTCATCGGTGCGACCACGCTGGATGAATATCGCAAACACATTGAGAAAGACGCCGCCCTGGAGCGACGGTTCCAAACTGTGCTCGTGGATCAGCCAACGGTCGAGGATACCATCTCCATTTTGCGCGGGCTCAAAGAACGCTACGAAGTGCATCATGGCGTGCGAATCAAAGATGCCGCCCTCGTCGCAGCAGCCAAGCTGTCAAACCGGTACATCGGCGATCGGTTTTTGCCGGACAAGGCGATCGATCTCGTCGACGAATCCGCCGCGCGGCTCCGTACAGAAATCGACAGTTTGCCCGCGGAACTTGATGAAGTCTCCCGGAAAGTCTTGCAACTGGAGATCGAGCGGGAAGCCCTCAAAAAAGAAACCGATGCAGGCAGCAAGGCGCGTCTCCAATCGATTGAAAAAGAACTGAACGAAAAGAATCGCGACCTGCAGGCCCTTAAGACTCGATGGGAATCCGAAAAAAATTCGGTGAGCAAGCTGCGGAAGATTCGCCAGCAGATAGAAGAGGTGAAACAGAACATCGAACGCTCCGAACGCGCCTACGATTTGAACAAAGTGGCGGAACTGCGGTACGGCGAATTGCCCAGGCTGGAGCGGGAACTTGAACTCGAGCAGCAATCGCTTGGCAAAAAGCAAAACGAAACCCGTCTGCTGAAGGAAGAGGTGGACGAAGAAGATATCGCCGCCGTCGTCAGTCGTTGGACTGGGATCCCGGTGACGCGTCTCGTCGAGGGAGAAATGGAAAAACTTCTCAAGCTGGACGAACTGCTCCACAAGCGTGTCGTGGGACAGGAACAGGCCGTCACAGCCGTGGCCGATGCGGTCGTTCGAGCCCGCTCCGGCATCAAAGACCCCAACCGGCCCATCGGTTCCTTCCTGTTTCTCGGACCAACCGGGGTGGGCAAGACGGAATTGGCCCGCGCCCTCTCTGTCACCCTATTCGATGACGAATCGAACCTCATCCGGATCGACATGTCGGAATATATGGAGAAACACACGGTTGCCAGGTTGATCGGCGCGCCTCCCGGCTATGTGGGCTATGAGGAAGGCGGGCAACTGACTGAAGCGGTGCGCCGGCACCCGTTCTCCGTGATCCTCTTCGATGAGATCGAAAAAGCGCATCACGACGTCTTCAACATTCTGCTGCAGGTGCTCGACGATGGCCGGCTCACCGATTCGCAGGGGCGAACCGTGGATTTCAAAAACACGGTGTTGATCATGACCTCAAATATCGGGAGTCAGCACATCCTGGAAGCGCAACAAGCCGGTGCCTCGTATGAGACGATGAAAAATCAAGTGACCGGGGAATTGCGGGCTCACTTCAGGCCGGAATTTCTGAACCGGGTCGACGAGATCGTCGTCTTCCATGCCCTGGGCAACGAACACTTGGCGAAGATCGTGGAGATTCAATTGGAACGGTTGCGAGCGCGTTTGATGGAACGGCGCATCACGCTGACGGTGACGCCGGAAGCGCTACAGAGCCTTGGCCGACGCGGGTACGATCCGGTGTATGGCGCGCGGCCACTCAAACGACTCATTCAGCAGGAAATTGAGACGCCGATGGCGAGACAGTTGATCAAGGGAGAACTGCGGGACGGAGATACGGCCGTGGTCGATTTGAAGGACGGGCAGATCTGCATCGTGCCGACCGTCGCCCCTTCAGCTTGATTCACCCAGGGCGACGATGCATGCCCGGAGGGCGGTCATCCTAAAAAGACCGCCCCTCCCTTGGTGTCCGTCTCCTTGCCGCTGAAGTGCTTCTTGTCGATCCGCCATTCCGTCTGGGACACGTCGAGACGATGGCCCTTGATCGTATGAAACGACCCCTTGCTGAATACGACGCGATTCCCCTCACGCAGTTCCAAGGCAAAGACGACCGTCCCTGATTCTTCGTGTTTGAGCGAGACACTCGTCGGACTCTTGGCGAGCTGATAGGCACGGCGCTCGTTGAAGGTCAGATTGCTGTCCACCACCTTCGCCATCATCCGCCCCACTTCATCGAACAGGGCGAAATTGACGAGCAGCGCCCGCGCCGGTTCCTTGATCGCGACTTCGAATTGCGGCACGCCTTCGATATCGATGATCCCATTGGAGTTTCGATACAGATTCGACCCGACTTCAATATCCATGGCCACCACTCCTTATGCTGCCCGGCATCCCGAGATGCCTCATCACGATTTCTTGATACGGTCCAAAATCAACGCAATACATCCGCCCAATAAGCCGCCACCCAAAATGGTTGTGAGGAATTCAACGAGTTTGAGCTCCCAGACCGATCCTTGAGCTTGCATCGCCTCCCTGATGCCCCCTTGCAGGAGGATGACCGCCAAGGCCATCGTCGCGCCGACGATGAACCACCAGGCGAAGACACGCGCGGTATGAATGACGGGGGTTTCTCTCACAACTCCACTCGACGGTCGAAACTTCGATATTGAATAGCCTCGGCAAGATGGGCCGGCCCGATACTATCAGACTCGGCCAAGTCAGCAATAGTCCGGGCGACACGGAGAATACGTCCATGCGCGCGCGCCGAAAACCCTAATCGCGCCATGGCTTGCTCAAGCAGCTCGCGCCCCTGGCTATCCAGAGCACAATACTGCTTCAGGTGGCGCGGTTTCAATTGCGCATTCGTGTAAATGCCGTCGCGACGGTAGCGTTCGGCCTGACGAGCGCGTGCCGCCATCACCCTGGTGCGGATAGTCGCGGAGGAATCGGTCACCGGTGCGTCATCGCCGAGGGCACGAATCGGCACAGCCGGGACCTCGATCTGCAGATCCAGGCGGTCCAGGAGCGGTCCCGATAATCGTCCCCGATACCGCCGCACCTGCGCGACACTGCAGACGCAATCCCTGGTCCGATCGCCATAATATCCGCAGGGACAGGGATTCATCGCGGCCACCAGCATAAAGCGGGCAGGAAATTTTAATGAGCCGCTCGCGCGCGTGACGGTGACATGTCCGTCTTCCAGAGGCTGTCGCAACGCGTCCAGCGTGGCACGACCAAACTCGCCGGCTTCGTCCAGAAATAAGACCCCATTGTGCGCGAGGGAGACTTCGCCGGGCCGCGGCATGGTTCCACCGCCGATGAGCCCCGCCTCTGAAATACTGTGGTGCGGGGCGCGAAACGGACGGCGACGCATCAACGGCTGATCTCGTGAAAGTTGTCCCACCACACTGTGGATGCGACTTGTCTCCAAGGCTTCTTCCTGCGCCAACACGGGCAGGATTCCGGGAAGGCGGCGCGCCAACATGGTTTTCCCGGATCCGGGAGGCCCCATCATCAGGAGATTGTGCCCTCCGGCGGCTGCCACTTCCAATGCGCGTTTGGCATGCGCCTGCCCTTTCACATCGGCAAAGTCTTCGTCCTCCGGAAGAAGGGATGCGGCTCCTCCATCGCCCGTCAATAACAACGCGGCGATGGGTTGCACGCCACGCAAACATTCCACGGCTTGTGGCAGCGTGTGAATAGGAAGTACTTCTGCGCCGTCAGCCAGGGCCGCTTCCTCAGCATTTTCGGCGGTGACAAGAATTCGATGACGACGACGGCAGACGACGCCGATCGAGAGGGCGCCTGGAATCGGTTTGAGACGCCCATCCAGCGAGAGTTCCCCGACGAACACCGTGTTGTTGACGGCCTCCGCAGCAATGACGTCTTCGGCTACCAAAATGCCCAGGGCGATGGCCAGATCCAACCCGGCGCCTTCTTTCTTAATATTCGCCGGCGCCAAATTGACTGTGACTTTTTTGATGGGAAATTGAAAGCCGCTATTCTTCAGGGCAGCCCGAACCCGATCGCGACTCTCACGTACCGTCGCATCGGGAAGACCGACGATGGAGAACTGAGGCAATCCGGCGGAGATATCGACTTCCACATCCACCAGATGTGCGTCGATGCCCACAATCGCTGCACTCAAGACCTTGGCAAGCACAGATTCCCCCGGAACGTCATCAGTCGATCAACAAAAGGATGGGTAACAGGTCGCAAAGTGGCTCCAGTGGCTGAATTATAGGCAGTTGCTTCCGCTGAATTCAATGTCGCGGCGAGCTCGTGGAGGCGGTGGTTTCCCGCGGTAGCGCGCGTAGCGGCGCTTCTGTATAATGCCGCCATGCCGTCTCTCTTCGATTGCCGTGATCGCGCCAAGACGAGCGGTGTCATGCCTGCAACTCCAGCAGCACGGCCGGGAGAGGTGCCGGATTTCTTCATGAGGGCCTCTCTGGCTATCACCCTCCTCTCTCTCGCGCCGCTGGTTCCTGATATTGGTTGGAGTCAGCAGGCGACGGTTGGAACGACACCGGTGATGCGAACGGTTGCCCAACCGTCACGGACGGCATCGGTCTACATCGGTTCGGTGATGGCCATGCTGGCCACGTTTGAAGACGCCGGGATTCTGCCGCCTGAAGGCACCGCGCAGGCCAATCGGATCATCAAAGCCGTGATCCAATTCCAATCCGCCTTTCTCAAGAGCGATCATCCAGCCATCCGTCAGTTTTTTACGGAAGCTCATCGCGCCAAGCTGGGTCCCCGGGCCGACGAGGTGGAAACCTCATTCCGCCAAAGCGGTTGGTCGGCGGATACCTTCGACGCGGTGATATCGGCCGGACAACTTGAAACGGCCTGGAACACCGATGGTCTCAGTGACGGGTTCCGGGAGTTCAATATTGGAAAACAGGATTTCGATATTCTCGCGGAACTGTACCAACAGAGCAGTCGCGCATTTTCTACTCAAGGCAAAAGCTTCCAGGAAGTCTACGCCCAGCGTCGCCGGGAAATGCCCGGGGCCAAATCGGAATAACTATTTCATAGCAACGAGCGCAGCCAACATCATCCGCACTATCTGACGAATTGCAGCTTGAGGAGGCATCATGGCAACGAAAGCGTACATTCTTATTAAGGTCAAAGCCGGTAAAGGGAAGTCTGTTCTCACGGCGCTGAAGGGCATTGCCGGAGTCGAACAGATCCATGCCTGTTTCGGCCAACCTGACATTTTCGTTTTTATCAATGTGGCCGATGAGCGGGCGCTGTCCGACGTGGTGATTACGCGGATTCATGCCATCGAAGGCGTGGAAGAAACCGATACGCACATCGTCGCGGAGACGTAGGTCACCGGTACTCGACCGTGACGGCCCGGCCCCCTTGGCTGGCTGAGAGGTAACAGGCCTCTGCAATTTCAACGGCGCGCTTGCCGTCTTCAATGGTGATAGGGGGCGGCAAGCCGTCGCGGACAGCTCGCACAAAAGCGCGTAGTGTGTTGAGTACGGTTGGTTCCGCCGCGGTCGGCCATTCTCCTGCTCCGTGCCGCGCGGAGACCCGTGTTACACGTTGCCCGCACCAGTCCGCCGATAACTGCCCTTCACTCCCGATCAATTCCACCCGCCCGATCCGCCCCGATGTGACCCGCGACACATCCAGCACGCAGACCAATCCGCTTCCGGTCGTCAAACGCCCCAGCATCCGCAGCTCGGCACCGGCAGGCGCCACACGATCCATCTCACAGCACACCGTGAGAACCTCGTCTTGCGTCAACACACGCACCAGGTCCAGCAGATGGATTCCGATCTCCAGGACACAGCCTCGCCCGCCGAATCCCCAGTCTTCACTGTCCGCATGCGGTTCCATCCGGCTGGTCAGGCTGAGATACTGCAGCGCACCGGCCTCCGCCTGCCGCGCACGCAGCGCCGTCACCGCCGCATCGAACCGCAGAGTCTGTGCCGTCATCATCACCTGCCCGCTCGCCTGGGCCGCCTGCATGATGGCACGCGCATCTTCTGCCGTCGTCGCCAGCGGCTTCTCCACTAATAGCGCCTTCTTCGCCTGCGCAACAGACGTACACATCGCCCGATTGAGTGTAGGCGGCGTCACCACTACCACCGCTTCGACCCGGGAATCGGCAATCAGTTCGCGATAGTCAGAATAGCAGGGCACGGTCGCCGCATCGGGCAACCCGTTTCCCCTCTCGGCCCGACGCCGGCACACCGCGACTAGACGGGCCTCGGGAAGGTCGTGCAAGAGATGTTTGGCGTAACGGCTGCCATGATGGCCAAGCCCGATCAAGCCGATTCCGAGCGGCATGCGAGATTCGTGAGGCATCGTTGGCGCGCACTGTACCGGCCGCACTCTAACGGGTCAAGACTCCTCGCCCGCTACCATTCCGTCGATTGACAATGTGCAAATCCGCTCCCTATAGTACCAGGCGGCTACCCGCTGGACGCAGACGCCAATCGAGAAAGGACCCGATCACCCATGACTACGCAGACCGCACCATTTTCTCTGGATCAGATTGGAACCGGCACGGCTCGCTTTCCGAGTGGAATGGCGATTCCCACTGCGACCGATGCGATGGTGGATCCCTACATCCGCACGCGCGTCAGCAAAGACGTCCATGTGGAATGCATTCAGTTCTGGCCGCAGGACAAGGTCACGTATCCCGGGATTGTGCTCCTGCATGACTGGTGGGGCATGAACTCTCAGATTACGGCCCTGGGCGCACGGTTGGCTTGTGAGGGATACGGTGTGATCATCCCGAAACTCTATGGCCGGCTCGGCGGCATGGTGACGGCCAATGCCGAAGTCGCGGAAGCGTTGGCGGCCAAGTGCAACGAACAACTCCTGCTCCAGGACATCAACACCTGCTGCGAATATCTCAATACCACCGAACGCACGAAGCGGAACATCCACGGCGTGGTCGGATTCGGCCTGGGCGCCACGTTGGCCATCCGTTTTGCCTGCCAGCGCAAACGGTTGCGGGCCGCGGTGGCCTATTACGGCAAGGTCACGGCGCCGGATCAACTCACCAACATGATGAGTCCCCTGCTGTATCATCAGGCGGAACACGATACGTGGGCGACACAAGCCGACGCCGATCTGCTCCGGTCTGCTGCGGCCCAGGGGAAACGCATCGAGATCAAGACCTATCCGGGCACCACGCACGCCTTCTGCGACGAAACCAGACCAGCGGAGCACAATGCTGAAGCCACTGCGCAGGCCTGGGACGCCACTGTGGCATTTCTCAAAAACTGTTTCCAGGGAACCTAACCGTATCGAGGGTGACCCAGGTGGTGACGGCGCTGGCCGATGTGCTCTGGTCGCCCCATGCCGGTACTCCTCCTTCTCGCATAGAAAGAACATAGCCGCATGCCGAATCCTCGTGGTTGCCTCTTCGTCGTCGCCTGCTGCGTCGTCACCCTGTTGACTTCATCGATCGCGCTCCGTGCCGAAGAGGCATCTCCTCCACCCAAGCCGACTCTGGCCAACCGTCTGCCGGCCTTCCAGGATGTGGCGAAGGCCAATGCGGCGCAGTTGTCGGCCCTTCCCGCGCAGGGAGATGCGCTTTCCCTCTTCAAGACGATCATTGGTCCGCAATTGGGACTCGGTGATGCCGCGATGACTATCGGGGCCAAAGGATTGACCCCGACCATGAGTCAAGAACTGCTCATCAGTGATCTGACGCGAGCCGCCAATGAGCTGGTCCGGGGACTCGCTGCCTGGCAATTGGTCCAAGCGACCCGAGACCTCGATACATCCGGCACAGCAGAATCGCGTCAGGAGATGCACAAGCGAATCGAGGCCCAGACGGCCTGGTTGAGCGACGGGACAACGCTGGCTCCAGCGCTGGAGCGTGTTCAGACGCTAACAGCAGCCGCGCCGACGGAAGAAACGGCCACCCTGCTCGGCGGAGCCGTTGCCCAGATCGAAGCGTGGGCCCTCGACACCGTGCACCGCGAATGGTTCAGGATTTACAATTGGAAAGACCAGGTGAGACAGCAGCGCGGCCTCGTCCGGTTGTGCGGGACGTGGCAATGGTCCATTCACAATCATCAAAATCATCGCGAAGAAAAGACGGCGGTCATCTTCGCGCCACCGGGATCCGTGTCGGGCACCAGTCCAGCGGAAATCATCGTCCTCGGCGATAGCGTCTATCTGCGATGGGAAACCAGGGCCGGTGTGCAGGAAGACAGTCTGCTCTTTTCGGGAGAGGGACAACGGTTGGAAGGCACCTTCGTCAATTCGGCTGGGGGATGGGGATCAATCACCGGCAAACGCACTGCCACCTGCTTCAACGATGGCGGCAAACCGACGTCACCGCGTCGTCAACATCACTAAGGGCGGCCCGCTCGCCAGGCGGTCCAGGCGACACAAGCCCATCCGCTGATAAACGACACCCCGCCCAAGGGCGTCAGTGCGCCCATCCATTTGATTCCTGCCAGCGCCACAAGATACAAACTTCCGCTGAACAGGAGGATCCCGGCGCAGAACAACCAACCAGCCTTGATCGCCAGTGGACTATGCGTCTCGCGACTCAGCCAGGCTACGACAAAGAGGCCGAGAGCATGGTACATTTGGTAGCGCGCCGCCGTTTCATATACAGTCAGCATGGCCGGATCCAAAATCGATTTCAGCGCGTGGGCGCCGAACGCGCCGGCTGCTACGGCCGCCGCCGCAAACAGGGCCCCGAAACATGCGAATCGGAACGACGGAGTTGATGCCTGCATACAGACCTCGTGAAGCCTCCATCATTGGCCGGAGGCAGGGCGCGCGATTTTACCATGAAGCCGATCCCAAATGAGCAAACCCATTCCGCTTGAATGTCCCCGCTGCCTCCTGGCAAACCCCGATGCGGCGCAGTATTGCGAATGCGGGTACGACTTTACCCCGCACTTTGAAGGCTTTCCCCTGAAATCCTCCCCGGGAGCTGCGCCGCGGAAACGCTTGTTCTCGGAAGAAATGGGCCGCGGGAGTTTTGTGCTCGGCATTCTGCTGATCTGGCTGGCGCTGTCGGTCGGCGAACTCTACCGCATCCGTATCGAGTTGCCTCGCCGCCCGAAAATGGAATTGGGCTTCAGCAGTTTGATGGTCGGCATGACGGATCTGGCCGCGGCTCTCGTCGTGGGGGCGATCGGCTGGGCCTGCGTCTGGATCGTCCTTGCCGCGCAAAGCAAACGCGACGGCAGCCTCTGCCCCAAGCGAACCACCTTCGTCGTGACCCTCATCGCCGCCGGCCTGCTTTTTGTGACACGGACCATTGACCCCAGCGTGTTGGTCCAACACGTCATGCAGGTCCTCTTCGTCCTGGCTATTGCGATTGCGTCGTATTATGCGGGATGCAGAAATTGGCTGGGGAAATGGTGATAGATGAACCGACGTGCAGCACCCGCCTCAGGCTATTCGAAAAAACTGTAGGCGACGAGCTGCGGTGGAGGTGACTGCCCTGGAAGGGAAACTGGCGTTACTTTCTGCAGAAGTAGAGATAGAAGTCGGCGAATTCTTCAGACGGAATTCCTAATTGCACCGGTTTCTTCGTATTACCGCATAGAAGCGTCCATTCTGCCGCAAGCTTCGCCAATTGTTCCTCATTCACCCCGTGTGTGCCCCACAAATTCACCGCTGCGGAACTCAATACCACGGTGACCGTGCGCGTGGAAGGCCCGTAACTGAATTTGAATTCGTGCCCTCCCCGAAACAATGGGATGATGCCCTCGCGCGAACGCAATCCCCGGTGCTTACATGTCGTGCAGACCAGAGATTCCAACCCGCTGCGGCTATCGTACTCGCCGGCGCACACCTTCATGCGGCCGTCACACTTCTGAACCGGGCAACGGGCCCCATCTGAGTCTTTCGAGATCTGTGCGAGGGATGAAACTGGTGTGGATGGTGCCGCCGGATCGCCTGCCGCTCCAGAACCGTCGTTTTCCTGCACAGTGACCTCAGCGATGCGGTGAACCATCTACAAAATTCCCACCGGAGCTCAGCATGGACACGATGCCATGGTTAACTATGGCAAGTATATCAGACGCCACAACAGACCCTGGCTCCGCCCGGTCATTCGCTGTGAAGTCGTGAGAAGATCGCAGCGATTTGCGACCGGCCGGGACCAGCCTCTGGTTTTCAGTCGGTTTTTCTCTTAATATCAGCACTCTACGGGACGGCACTGTGCCACAAGAGATCTGAAACCACAACCGCTGCTTCCCCTGCCGTCGGCAAACCGACAGGGGCGGAATTCGGAAGGACCATCGACCGTGACAGACGATTACGCGCGCAGGAAGGTACAAGTCATCAAGGAGTTTCTCGAGTCGCAATTTCCAACGCCCTATGTCGTGGAAGCCATTGTGCCGAGAAGAGATCCACTCGCCGATACGAAATACAAAGTGATCCTCAACAATGTGGTGGAGCGCACCCTTCTGGTCTGTCCTGCCGTGGTGATGGACAGCTTCCCCACGCCGGACCATCTGAAGGAATCACTCGTGGCCCGCAACATCATTGACAAGGTCAAGGCGTCGACAGACTCCCGGATCTGCCACGACGATCTAGGCACCGACGACCAAAATTATCAAAAACCTATTCGATCGGTGCGCGGCCTCTAGCGCACCGCTGTTCCGCTTCCCGTTTATCGACAGACCCGTCCAGCATTACACGGCTGTGATGGTGGAACGTCGTCTCGCGTCGCAGTGACACCCCCTGCATCACGATCCATCGTTCGTCCCGCGCATATCTTCCGATCAGCCGAATCACCGAGAATCTACTGATGCGCTCGAAAAAGTGAAGGGCGTGTAGTGTGAGAACTGGTCAATCAGGCTGGAGAGCAGAGTTCAGAGAGGACGAGTCGAGGAGAGACAACACCGCTGACCGGTCTTTTGGTGCGGGAGGCGGGACTTGAACCCGCACGCCATTGGTATGACACAGGATTTTAAGTCCTGGGTGTCTGCCGATTCCACCACTCCCGCAGAAGACAATGCGTCGCGGCGAAATCTAACACCCGGGTATCGGAGGGTCAAGCCGCAGGATCAAGATCTTCATGGCTATGCACCGGCCTGTCCGCTACGAGGACAGACCAGTGCTAGACATTGTATCCGGCCGGCTCCCCTTCTCACCTGCCGCTAAGCGGCTTCTTTGTGATCGTCTCTCTTCACCAGAGCTTTACTACGTTCCATCATGGTAGACACGCCGGTCTTAACGGAACGGCCGAAGCGGGTTGCCTGAAGCTGCGCTTTCTTGGCATATCGGGCGACATCGCGCCGCGTCTCCGCACCGGACTTCGGCGCCAACAGGACACCCAACGCCGCGCCCACCACCGCCCCGCCACCGATGATTGCTGCAATCTTGGCTGCTTCACGCCCCTTGGTAGACATCGTGACTTCCTCCCTCTCGTACAACAAGGTTGATGGTTCACTGACTTGGCGAGTAGCTATCTCGCTATACAGCATCAAGCGTGCCAGACGATGCGTATGTGCGGTTCGGCCTGATTTGTGTGATTCGCGAGGTGCACGTTAGAGACGCCTCATAAAGGGTGCTGTTTTGTGAACAACAGCAGGAGACAACCGTTTCAGAAAAGCGACAGGTGTGCGTAGGGAACTTTCATGAGTGCCGCTCACGCCTTGCCTGGCGCGGGCTCGCCGCTTGCCTTGCAATGTCGAGCACGCTCACATAAGATCGCGAAACTATGTGGAGTCCTTCTATGCTGCCCTGGTTACACGCCATTCCCTATCCGGATATCGACCCCGTATTTCTTCGATTGGGCCCCTTACAGTTCCGATGGTACGGCCTGATGTATCTCATCGGACTCACGCTCGCCTACTTCATCATCGAAGCGCGAGCGAGGGCTCAGAAACTTCCGCTGAACAAGGATCAGGTCTACGACATGATCGTCTATGCGGCGGTGGGCGTGTTTGCCGGAGGACGGCTGGGCTATGTGCTGTTCTACAACCTGTCCTATTATCTGGAGAATCCACTGAAGATTTTCGCGGTCTGGGAAGGCGGCATGTCCTTCCACGGCGGGCTGATCGGCACGATCGTGGCGCTGATCCTGTTTGCAAAACGGCAAGGCATGACGGTGCTCACGATTGCCGACCTGGCCGCCGGTGTGACCCCGGTCGGCCTCGGACTGGGGCGAATTGGCAACTTTATCAACGGTGAGCTGTACGGCCGCCCCACTGATGTGGACTGGTGTATGGTATTTCCAGCCGGCGGGATGGTCTGCCGCCATCCCTCACAGCTTTATGAAGCGTTCCTGGAGGGCCTGTTGCTGTTTACGGTGCTGTGGTTGATCACCCGCCGTCTGCCGCCATCAGGAACCGTCTTCGGATCTTTTCTGGTCGGCTACGGGCTTTGTCGGATTGTGGTGGAGTTTTTTCGGGAGCCGGATGCGCAGATCGGTTTTATTATCGGGACGATTTCCATGGGGCAGATGCTCAGCATTCCCATGATCGTTGCCGGAGCCGTGATCCTTGCCATCGCCTCCCAGCGCAAGCGGCCGCTTCGCTCAGACTCCGGCTCAACCGCGACACTCTGAGTCGCATCATCGTCGCGCAAGGTGTTTATTTCGGATTGGCGTCCATCCAGGACTTCTTTCCCAGGGTCAGCTCGCTGTCGTATTTTCTGAGCGGTGGAGCGTCCCAAATGACTTTATTGCCGGGAGCCAGATTGGCTGCAGCGACATAATGTTTCCTGGCTTCGGCTTTCTCGCCCAGTTTCTCCAAGGCCAGCGCCAGGTTGTAGTGCGCTTCTGCGAGTGATTGATCAGCCTGGATCGTCGCGAGATAGGCGTCTCGCGCGCCAGCCCAATCCTCTTTGCTGAGCAACTGGTTGCCCTGCTCCAATTGTTGGCTCACCGCTTCGGTGGTTCCGGTCGGCGCGTGGAGCGGCCGCACCTCCGCTTTCCGCGGACCCGCACAGCCGACGATCGTCACGATCACCATGATCATCCATCCAAGATGTTTCATGCCTACTCCTTGTGTTCAGACCGGAACCGTCACCCCCAGCCGGAGAAAAATGAATTCGAATCCAGCGACTGGTTCTCCCAGCGATTGGGTGACCGCCTCCCGGTACAATCGCGCTTGCTCACGATAGAGGTCAGCCCTGGCGGTGACCTGATCGAGCGGGATCATATCCGTCTTGTAGTCGGCAATCCAGAGTTTGCCTTCAATGCGGTAAAGAATATCAATCGCGCCTTCTAAAATTTGCCGCCCATCCTGCCAGGGAATGAGAAACGGCATCTCCCGTCCGATCACAGTCGCCTGGCGGAGGCGGGCATATGCGGGTGACTGGATAAAGGTGTGAAGCAGGGCCTGCACGTCCGCTACGATCGCCTGACGGGTTGTCGACTCCTGTTCCTCGATGGCCAGAGATGCGCTGCTGATTGCCGCCACCTGCCGTTCGGCATCCGCGGTGAAATCCCAATATTGCAGAATCCGGTGCACGATCGTTCCGATGGCTGTTCCAGAAGTCGAACCCCGGCCTTGCCGAGGCTCAATAGTCGAGAACGGCAGCGGTGCCGGCTTTCGAATGAAATCCGAAGGCGAGATGATCAGCGACTGTGACCGATGCTCCTCCCATACTCGATCACGTTGCACCCAGCGATCGCAGAGAGCCTGGTCGACGGCGTTCTCTTCTAACATCGTTGGCTGCGGCCGTTCCCGGGAAGGAAAACGGTCTTCGCCCTTGAGAATTGTGTGTCGCAGGCCGACGCCTCCCACTGAGAGCCCACCCTCCCCGATCCCGTTGAACTCAGCTCCCGCGGCCTGCGCCAAAAGATCCAGCAGGGCACCGCGTACCCGGCGTTTCGGCAAGGCTCCCGATAACACCAGAGACTCCCGCGCACGGGTCATCCCGACGTAAAACAACCGGCGGCGTTCCGCCTGTTCGCGTATCCGCGCCTTCTCCGCAACCAGCACCGCGCCCGCCGTGCAGAGGCCACCGAAATCGAGTCCCTGCGTGCCGGTGGACCAGTCGTGCCAAATCTGAGGTCGCGCGGGCCCTCGACCAGCCCCATCCCCATGGTGTAGCCCGGCCAAAATCACCAACGGGAACTCCAACCCTTTCGCTTTATGGATCGTCAACACCCGCACGGCATCCAGCGTATCCTCAGACAATGCACTCTCCGCCTCGTCCGGTTGCTCACGGAGTCGCTCCAACATCAACTCCACAAACCCGTTCAAGGTGAGGGCCGGCCTATCAGCCAGGTCCGCGGCCATCTGTCGTATCTTCAACAGATTGGCCACCGCCTGTTCCCCGTGAATCGAGGCCGCGGCCAGCTCGAGCAAAGGAAGCTGCTGAAACACCAGATCCATCACCTGCGGCAATGGACAACGGGGAGCTGCTTCATGCAACCTCGCCAGTACCGCATACAACCGTCGGAGCGGCTCAACATGGGGACTCGTCCACTTCGAAAGCGGGCCTGGTTCGCGATAATCCCATGCCTGAGCCTCCTGGAGACTCACCAAGGCGGAATCCGGCAGGCCCCCGATCGGCGACCGTAAGACACCGACCAGCGCAATACGGTCGTGGGGATTCTCGATGCAGCGGAGGATGTTCACCAGGTCAATAACTTCCTGCCGGCGATAGAAATGCTTCTCCCCGTCGATGATGTACTGAATGTCATGCCGTCGAAGGGCTTCCAAGTACTCCTCGGCCTGGGTCAACTTCCGAAACAGCAGCGCGATGTGGCCCGGGCGGAGCCTGGTGCCAGCCACCGCCGCCTCGCCTCCCGGCTCGGTCGGAGTCAGCCACCGGGAGATCATCGAAGCGAGATGCTCGGCTTCCACCCTGGTCGCAGCCGCCGAATCCAGGTCACCCTCCTCCTCAGACTGCACCAGTCGAAGCTCCACGCCGGTATCGCGGAACTGACTTGATCGATTCGGCTGCACGGTCAATGGAACGTTCGGCGGCTGAACCGACGGTTGTGCGACCAGGAGACGGTTGAACACACCGTTAACCAGGTCGAGCACCTGCGCGTGGCTCCGGAAATTGGTGGCGAGCTCGCAACGCAGGGCACCGCCTTGTTCCAGCCGCTCGACGACATGGTCGAAGGCCTCAATGTCAGCCCGCCGAAACGCGTAGATCGATTGTTTAGGATCGCCGACGATGAACAGCTTTCCCGATTCGAGCTCGATCGTCCGCCAGGATGTAGATTGTTCACCTAACCGCTCCGCCAGGTACAACACGATTTCATATTGCACCGGATCGGTATCCTGAAATTCATCGACCAAGAGGGCGCGGTAGTCCCGTTTCAGCTGCTCGCGAATCATCGGATAATCCCGTAGCAGACTGCGCGCCTTGCCCACCAATCCGTCAAAGGTCAGCCAGCCCGTATCCAGGAACGATTTTCTGACTGCGCGGATAAACGGCGCCAATACCTCCAACAGTTGCCCGAGCAGCCCTTGATCCACCTTGAGCAAACGATTGGCGATCCGCTGGAGTGATTCGGCCTCTTCGAAGTCTTCTTCGGCCCACCCATTCGGGGCCTTTCCAAGTTCTTTGGCCAGCAACTCGTGAGAGTCAGGTGGAAGGGCGTGGATTCCATCCAAGCCATCGTCGAGCAGCAGGTCGAACAGATCAACAATCGTGGCCAGCATCGACTCGATCTTGCGCCGTTTCGGACCGTCATAGCGGGCCAGTAGACGTGCGGCTTGCGCCTTCCGCTCGGCGAACCAGTCGCGCAGCACCTGGTTGAGACCGTTCTCCGTGATCTGCGCCCTCAGGCCATCGAGATCGATCAGATCGCTATGCAGGCTATAGGCCAATTGCCGCAGATCTTCCAAACTGAAGGCCGCCAACAGCAGCCGCCAACGCCCATGATCGGATCCCGACAGACCCAACTCACGGTCCAACCAGAGCTCCCATTCCGCGGTGAAGTGCTCTTCGAAGCGAGAACCATCCTCATCGGTTTGAAACGTCGGACTGACCCCGGCTTCAATGGGATAGAGACGCAGCAGGTGGGCGGCAAAACTATGCAAGGTCCCGATTTGCGCCTTTTCGATATCGCGCAGCGCCGCTTCAGCGCGCGCCACAATTTCGTCCGTCGTCCAGCCGAAACGCAGGCGTAAATCTGCGATCGAAACCGTCCCGCTCCCTGTGGCCGGATTGTCCCGCCCTTCGAGACTCACCAAGGATCGCAGCCGCTCGCGCAACCGCAGCTTCATCTCCGTAGCCGCCTTGTTGGTAAAGGTCAGGGCTACGATGCGTGAGAGATCCAGCGGGTCGGCCCGGCGCATGAGCAGATACAACAGCCGGTTCACCAGCAGGGTGGTCTTCCCCGTTCCCGCTCCGGCGATCACCACGACGTTGCGGTCGAAGGTGGTGGCCGCCGCTTCCCGCGCCGCCTGGTCCGGGATTGTCGATTGCTCAGTCACGTGCCACCTTCTCAAAGCGCAGCGCGCGTAATGCACCGGCCAGGGAGGAACGGCGAGTCCGCCACAAGCTGGGCTGATGAGCCTTCCGGCAGGCGGTCGCAAACTCACAATGGTCGCAGTGGGCCGTATCCGGTACGATGAAATGTCTCCCGCTCCGAATGCCATCAACCAGGAGTTGCACCGTTCGGCTCAACATCGGACCGGATGGACCTTGCCAGCAAGAGGCCGGAAACGATGCACGCTCAACCATCGGCATGCCCTGTGGCAGGAGATACAAAAACTCCACCTGTTCAGGCTGAGGGCCGTGAGGCTGTTCGCCAGGCCCATCGACGGCCATCAGCGTGTACAGCGCAGGCTGTAACCGCTGCGCACGCACCGCCGCCTGCAGAAGCTGGCGATCCTTCGCGTCTATCCGGTCATTCGCGCGATATTTGTAGTCGATCACCCGGAGCGCCCCCGACACCGGATGACGATCCAGCCGGTCCCATCGTCCACGCAGGGGAATGGCTTCCCCTGCGGTGCCATCAGGGAGGACACCCTTTGCATCGATTTCGCACTCGACCGGAATAAACCCTGACGCTGCGGCGGCCTCGCAATCGAACCTGACCATCGCTTCGACCAGATGTCGAACCGTGTCCTGGACCGACTGCCAGGTAAGGGCACAACGGGTAC
>ERZ724526.456-NODE-456-length-23864-cov-5.966609_pt1 | contig 23864 bp, 21 predicted proteins | sample MGYA00376059_ERZ724526 | MGnify/ENA primary metagenome ERZ724526 (study PRJEB28724, sample SAMN07190883) | activated sludge metagenome | isolation source: activated sludge of sewage treatment plant in Hong Hong | place: Hong Kong | collected 2016-03-17 ...
ATTTACAGCCCCAGCACGAATCCCTCACCGGCTTTTGGTATGTTGCAGAAATATGGCTGAAGATTGTCCGGGTCAACAAAGGGAAAGATGCCAATGGTAAATCGATATGGGTATCCCGGCCCTATTTCAACCTGGGCAGGCATCGCTTTATGTCTCGCACCTACAAGAACACCTTGCACGAGTCTGTTTTGCTGAGGCTGCAGGGGCGCGAAGATTACAGGCCTAAGAACCTGATGGGTATTTGCAACGACATCAATGCCATACCCGAGCATTTCCAAATAGAAAAATGGGTGCGCCTGGTCTGATACCAGCCATACGATGGTATCGTACATCCCAGCCACTTTCAGCCACTTTTTGCTGAAAGGCATGCCTGCCTTTTTGCTTCATGCAACGAATTTACCAATAATTGCAACGAATTGACATGGGGTCAGTCCCTGTTGTCACACACCTTTGTGCAACAATTCTTCCCCGGGAACCTGGGACCAAATGAAAACAGTCATTCGACACCCAATGGCAGCAATCGGCGCTTTCCCCGCGCCGTTTGTTGCGGGGTGTACCAGCCTTTCTGCTGAGCAGCGTCGGGATGACCAGCAAAGCCAAAGTCCTGGCCTATTTGGCCAACAGCCTTACCCTCATCGGGATGTTCATGGTAGTGATGTAGTACACTGGCTGCTTTATCGGTCCGCGACCTGATCGCTGCGTTTAAATATCCAGCAGATTCGCCCAGTCGCGTGGTGTTCTGGCTTTTTCAGTCACATCTTCGAGGGTGAACGTATACGACCGCGGGTCCTGGATTTCGATGCGGGAGTAGTCGTCGCCGGACAGGTGGTAAAAGCGCCCTTCAATATCCCTTACGATGATATCCAGATGCCGGCCGGGTATATAGATCATGTCGTCGGCATCGGGCAGGGTGAAAAACAGTTTGGTGCTGCGTTCCATCACACTGACTGTGCTGGAGACGACCCTTTTCCCGTCCGGCGTCTGGAATACGGCAAGGATATAGGCAGGTTCCTTGCCCATACGGAATATCTGGTCGCAGTTGTACAGGCCAAAGTTCGTCACGCGCAGGGCGTATTGCAGGCCGTTGCGGCGTTTGCCCGAGTTGTTGGTTTCAAACTGATCGAATTGCATGTTGCGCAATTTTTCGCGCCAGGCTTTCCAGGCGTTCAGGGCCACTTTATCATCACTGGCCTGACCTTTTTTCACCAGTTCGGCAAAACGGCTGCGCATCATCGGCAGGTTGGTCTCGAAATAGGAGAACCACTCGTTGGGGGTTTTCATACACCACTCCTCCGGCGTTTGAAAAGCGGGTGTCATCAGCATGAAATGTTTCCAGGTTTGAAGGGTGTTCTCAAAGTCCGCCTGGCGCCTGGTCCGCAGTCGGTTGTATTCCCCCATTACCTTGTCGGGGTCGAAAGCGGTATTTTCCGTACTGCCGATCAGGGTGGCATAAAACTGCAACAGCCCCTGCCTACCCAGGAATGAGACATTGCAAATGGCTCCTGTTACCTGCACCACGGTGACGCGTTCCCAATAGGCTTCCAGGTCGGCCTCGGTGATCGTGCCCCTGGTGAGCGAGTCGCCGTTGACGATAAAATAGCAGTCCTTGAAAGCCTTCAGTTCCGTAAACACATTGTTCAGGTCTTCAGGAAAAAACATATCCTGCACATCGCGGTGCCGGGCGAGCCGCACCAGTCCGCGCTCCAGACCGTTTTGCAATTGAAAAGCATCCCAGTCGCCGCTTCGTTTCCGGAACCATTGCGGAACGCTCGTTTTCCCGTAAGCCAGGTCGTAGCCGGTTTGAACGGCTTCTTTCATCCAGGCCGCAGCGCTTTCATTCGACGTAACATTGGAGATCAGGGGCATGCAGTTGTTTTGTGCCAGGCCCTTGTTGTTGCGTATGGCCGTAGCCTCCGATACGGCGACGGGCTGTCCGGGTTGTGATTCATCGAAACCGAAAGCAGGGTCGGGCTGGTATTGCCATGCTCCTGCGGATTCGTCGTAAAAATAAAGACTGGGTCGGGTCAGGGGGTGGGTCGACGTAAAGCGCACGTCGAATCCTTCGCCTTCCGCCATACGCAATTGTTCCCCGCGCTGGTTGACCCGCATGTCGAACATGCCGCCGGAATTGAAGAAAAAAGTGCCGCGCTCGTCGCTATAATGCATGGGAATGCCGGATGCTGCAAAGTCGGCCATACTGCGATATTCCTGGAGTTGGAACTCTACCTCTCCTGTAACAGGGCTGCCGTCGGGGTGCACCAGCGCATTCGCCGGTATGAACACTGCCGTACCGGTAGCAGGATTTTCATAGCGCAGCCCCTCTTCAGCAGCAAACCGGATGCGAACCGACGGCGCCGTATTGACCCGGACCGGGCGGGTTGACGTTGCGGTTGCCGGCCCCCGGTTTGTTTGCCGGGCAGGGCCGGTTTCCGGGGGATGATCCGTATGAAGCGTTGCCGCTTCCGCCTGGTCGCGACCGACCGGCAATTCCGAAGCCTGGTTGTTGCCCGTGCTTGCAAGGGGAGCCGTTTTATCCGCAGCAGTATAGTACCAGCCTGCCGTTATGCACAACAGGAACCCAAGCACAGCTGCTGCCCGGGCGCCGTAGTACCGGAAACGAAGCCGCAAATTCGCGCCTTGCTGCCGGGCGGCAATGTTTGCCCAGGTGTTGTGGTCGGGCGTGTCGCTGGTTTCTTCCAGCGACCTCCGGACGAATTGTTCAAATGCTGTATCGCGTGTTGGTTTATCTTTCATGACAGTAAGTGTTTAGGATGGTTTTTGAGGGTTCGTTTTTGGTTAGGCGCCGGCTTTTGTTGTTAGGCGCCGGCTGAAGATCAATAGTCCGGTTGTTGTTGTCAGGCGCCGGCTGAAGCCGGCGGTACCGTGGCGGCCAGTACATTTTCCACTACGGAACGCAACTGGCGGCACGCCCGGGCGTATTGCGAACGCACGCCGCTTTCGCTGATGCCCAGTTCGGCGGCGATTTCGGCATACGACCAGGATTCCATGCAGTGCAGGTTGAATACCGCCCGGTAGCCGGGTGGCAGTTGCTGCACCAGGTGCAGGATGGCTTCACTGTTTAGTTCGGTATCCGGGATAAAGTCGAATGCTTCGGGGGGCAGGTCGTCGTAGTTTTCAGCGCTGCGGAGGGGATTTTTGCGGCGCAACATTTGCAACACAACCCGCACCGTGACGCGGCGCAGCCAGGCATCCAGGGCACCGTCGCCCCTGTACTGGGCGATATCCCGAAAAATGACGAGAAAGGACTCCTGGAGCATGTCTTGTGCCTCCGGACGATCCCGGGCATATCGGAGGCAAACGGCAAACAGCATGGATTGGTATTGTTCGAACAGGCGGTGTTGCGCCCCTGCATTGCCCCTCCGACAAGCCGCAAGTAGTGAATTCAACGGTGCATCCATTCAGGTTGATGTTTTCTATATGGTGCAGGTACTTGCGAATTTGCTGCGCGGATAACCTGTATTTTTAAAATTTTCCCGCAATGACCAATTGGCCGCAGCCTGAACCTGCTACCTAACCCGGCAATGCATAACCCGTAACGCGTAACTCGAAACCCGTAACTATTAAACCCTCAATTCATGGCATCCACATCCAGCACAACTTCCAGTAGCAGACGCAGGTCGTTGTAAAACTCGACGACAGATTCGAAACTGGTGTTGCTGGAGAACAGCGACGGTTCGAGCAGGTCCTTGTCTTGCGTGAGGGCGAGGTAGATCTTGTCGCCGATGATGGAAAAGTAGATTTCCTTGTTGCGGTTCACTTGCTGAAACTGCTGCCTGAACTTGAGGATGATGTGCTGCATATCCTTCGAAATCACATCCTTTACCCGGATGTCGGCGGTGGCATAGGTATCGAAAAAGGCTTCGAATTCGGGCAACAGGTTATCTTTTACCCGGCGTCCGCCCTGCAGGTGGAAGGCGCGTTCGCTTCGACTCATGTATTTTCGGTAGGCATCGGGCAGCACCAGCACACCGCCGTGCAGGTCCCAGCGTTTGTAGTCGCCGATCAGGAAAATACCGCGAAACACATAGTTGAGTTTGTTCCGGGCGCTGGAAAATTCACTTACCCGCAACTCGCATACTTCGAAGGGCGTTTCGCGCACCTGGCCTCGGATAAGGTCTTCGCCGGCATAGTCGTCGGCAGTGGTAAAAATCCGGCTCTCGAGAAATTTCTGTTTGGAAATGAAGCCCTTGGCATCGTAACCCTCGAAGGTAAAGTTGACATCGTTGTCGATAAAATCGAGCAGCAGCCCGACGATGCGCGGCTTGAACTCCTGAAAGAACAGCCGCACCTGAAAAGCCAGGTACGACATCCAGAGCGCCATAAAGATCAGCAGCAGGAGCGTCAGTACAAAAATACCGATATACACCTGAAGGGCCACTACGCCGGCCAGCAACAACACCGATAACGCGATCAGGCGTATCAGTCGCCGGCGCCGCTGCTCCAGGTGCAGCAATTCCGGATGTATGTGCTGGTTGTAAAAAAGGCGGAGGTCGTGGTAAGCGCTCGGCATAACGTAGGGTAATGATGAATGATGAATGATGAATTTGCCGTTGGAGGCGTGACAGGTCTATCTATGAAATATATTATTCATCATTCATCATTCATCATTCATCATTCATCATTCATCATTCATCATTCATCATTACAAATCAATGCCTTTTTGATTCGTATATTCTTCGATGTAGCCGTCGATCAGGCTGACCAGCAGGTCCTTCATATAGGCATTTTCCAGGCGGGCGATGGTCTTGAATTTGTCGAGTTTGCTTTTGTCGACAGCCACGGTAAGGCGCTTTTTCCCCGAATTTTCGTCCGTCGTGATTTCCTGAACGTCGATGGTCTGGCGGATCAGGGCATCAAGGCCGCTAACCTGATTGCGCGATACCGAAGCCCCTGTGGCTGTTTTGGATTTGCCGCTGGGTGCAGCGCTATCGGGCTGATTGGCTTCGTATTTTTCCAGGCTTTCTTCCAGGGCCTCGTGGAGCAACGCATCGAGGTCGGACATGAAATTCTTGTGCGCCGACTTGCGTTCCGGCGGACGGGCTGCAACAGTATCGCCGCCGCCAAACAGGGCGCCGTGCCCCGAGTGGGTATCGCTGAACAGGTCGTCAAGACCTTCGGAGAATCTTTTCTTGCTCATAGGGTCACTCTTTTCAGGCTTCTTGTTCACGTTGGGTAGCGACAGAAGGGGTGGCGCCGTTTTCCACCCGCGCCAGGAACTCGCGGCTCAGGTCGAGGTAATCCTGCGCACCCGAGGATTTGGGGCTGTATTCAAAAATATCTTTGCGTTGTGCCGGCGCCTCCGCCAGTGCCACGTTGTCGCGGATATAGGTTTTGAACACCATATCGCCAAAATACTTGTGAATGGTATCCACCACATCGCGGTTGAGCACCCGGCGGCTGTCGTACATGGTAGCGATCACACCGGCCATTTCCACTTGTTTGTTGAGGCGGAACTTGACCTTGTCGATCACCTGTTTGATTTTTGCAAGTCCCTGAACGGCAAGAAATTCCGTTTGCAGCGGGATCAACACATAGCGGCTGCTGGTAAGCGCGTTGAGGGTCAGCAAACCCAGGGAGGGCGGGCAGTCGATCAGGATATAGTCGTAGTCGTCGGCCACCTGCCCGATCAGTTCGCGCAGGATAAATTCCCGTCCGGCCTCGTTGATCAGTTCCATTTCGGCGCCCGACAGGTCGAGCGACGACGTCACGATATCGAGGTTTTGCCGATGTGTATAAGGCGTGAGTTCACTTTCGCCCCGAAGCGCCTCGTAAATAGTCGACCGCTGCCGGGGAATACCCAGCGATATCGTCAGGTTGGCCTGCGGATCGAGGTCGATCAGCAGCACCCGTTTGCCAAGTTCTACCAGACCCGCGCCTATATTGATTGCGCTCGTGGTTTTGCCCACACCGCCTTTGTGATTGAGAAGAGAAACGACTGTACCCATCTATTGTCTATGGTTTAAAGGTTTCGGGGTTTAAATGTTAAACCCTAAACCCCTACAAAAGTACAAAACTTTATCAAACAACATCTTTGCCATAGTTGAAAACCCGGAGGCCGGTTGTTGCTTTGTTTTATATGATCGTTCCGCAAATGTTTATTGCAAAAACCTGATTGTCAGGATTGAAAACGCCGTTTTGGGGAAAAATTTATTTTTTCGGAAAAAAAATCTTTGACATTTTTTGTTTTTAAAAACTCTTTGTTTTAAGTTTGCAACGTCAAATAAACAAAAGACGCGGAACCATCACATTCCACTTAGTAAAAAACACGCGTTATGATTAAGGAAGACCGTATTGAACTTAACAGCCGATTTATCCACGCCTTCAAGTTACTGGAAGAGCGCGGCGCCATTGTAAAGAACGACCGCAGCGGCAAAGGCGTCGGCGATGTTGCCGATAAGGTATTGGGCAATAAAGCGTATGGGCACATCGTCCGGGCATTTCTCAATCCGGACAGCAAACGCGTCATTGACTACGGACAGGCGCAGTCCTTCTGCCGCGCCTATGATATAAACGAAGCCTGGCTGCTCCACGGCATCGGCAATCCATTCGGCTTTGAAGCACCGGGCGATGCATTTGTCAACGACAAAGCCGGCTTTTCCGGCGGTGGCAATATCCTGTTCACCACGATCCGCGCCTTTGCGGGCAGTACGCTCGGCGCCGAGAACCAGGAAGACAACACGTACTTCTCTATTCCGGGGGTAAGCGGCACCGGCCTCGTTGCCTTCCAGATCGAAGGCGCCTCCATGGACCCTGTCATCCGCCATGGCGACCTGGTTGTTTGCAAATCCGTGGAGAACCTCAACGATATTCGCGACAACGAGATTTACGCAGTGCGCAGCAACGGCAGCGTCTGGGTAAAGTACGTGCAAAAAATATACAACAACCGAGGCCGCATCACCCGGCTGAAGATGATCTCCGCCAATTACTTTGACAACGATCCCTTCGAGGAAGAAGTAAACGAAACGACACGCCTGTACAAGGTGGTCCGGAAGATCAGCAACGTTTAAAGAATTCTATCCTGCTGTTTATTGTTTTCGGAGCCTCCCGGCGCAACTGCCGGAGAGGCTTTTTTGTATACCTGCTACTTCCGGCGTACGCCCTCCAGAAAGGGCACAAAACGAAAGGCATCCAGCATTTCCTCTTTGTATTCCGTCTCCGACACCCGGGTGATCTTGTACATATACTGCACCTCCTCCCCTACCGGAATAACGAGAATACCGCCGATAGCCAGTTGCTCCTTCAAAGGTTCAGGCACAACCGGCGCGCCTGCCGTGACGATGATTTTATCATACGGCGCATACTCCGGCAACCCCTTGGATCCGTCGCGGAACAGACACCGGACACCCGAATAGCCCATCTCTGCCAGCAAATCCTTTGCCTGCAGGTAAAGTGCTTCCTGTCGCTCCACGGTGTACACCCGCGCTTTCAATACCGCCAGAATGGCCGCCTGGTACCCCGAACCCGTACCGATCTCCAATATCTTGTCGCGCGGCTGAACCTCGAGCAAACTGGTCTGATAGGCTACCGTGAAGGGTTGCGATATCGTCTGCTGATTGCCTATGGGAAAGGGTTTATCCTCATAAGCGTGCTCCTCAAAAGCCTTGTCCAGAAAAAAATGACGCGGCACGGCGTCCATGGCGGTCAGTACGGCCTCGTCCGTGATACCCCTGCGGCGCAGGGCATCTACCATGCGCTTGCGCAATCCCTTATGACGATAGGTGTCTGTCAATGATGAATGATGAATGATGAATAAAAAGTAATTAGGGCCTGAGTGTGGCAAAACTACTTTCGATTTCAGATATATTTGCCGCAAAACAATTGTATTTCATCATTTATCATTCATCACTCATCATTACAAATGGCAACTCCTATCAAATTTGGCACTGATGGTTGGCGCGCTATCATCGCCGACGATTACACCGTTGACAATGTCAAGCGCGTGGCGGAAGCGACGGCCCGGTTCATGAAACAGCATAAAATGAAAAAAGCCGTTATTGGCCATGACTGCCGCTTCGGAGGGTTGCTGTTCACCTCGATCACTGCGCGTGTGTTGGGCGCGTACGGGATCAAGTGCCACGTGGCCAAAGGCTTCGTCAGTACACCCATGGTAAGCCTGGGTGTGGTAAAACTGAAAGCCGACCTCGGTGTCGTCATTACAGCCAGCCACAACCCGCCCACATACAACGGGTACAAACTCAAGGCATCCTACGGCGGTCCGATGATTCCTTCGGATATCGCAGCCGTGGAAGCGCTGATACCGGATGTCTGCACCCTCGAAACATTGCCCAGCCTTGGTGATCTGGTCCAGAAGAAACTGTTCGTGGATGTCGACCTCGAAACCATGTACCTCCGCCACGCCAAAAAACACTTCGATCTCTCCGCAATCAAGCAGAACGCCGGCAAACTTGCCTACGACGCCATGTACGGCGCCGGACAGCGCGCCGTACGCAAGCTGCTGCCACGCTCGATATTCCTGCGCTGCGATGACAATCCCGGTATGCACGGTCAGGCGCCCGAACCCATCCACCGCAACCTGCTCGCCCTGAGCGAGGTCATCAAAAAGAACCCGAAAGTCACTGTGGGCCTGGCCAACGACGGCGACGCCGACCGCATCGGCATGTACGACGAAGACGGCAACTTTGTCGACAGCCACCACCTGTTGCTCATCCTCCTGTTGTACCTGTATAAGTACAAAAACATGCGCGGCAAGGTTGTCTTCACCTTCTCCGTGACCGACAAGATGAAAAAAATGGCTGAAAAATTCGGCCTGCCCTATGAAATCACCAAGGTCGGTTTCAAGTACATTGCCGAGATCATGACAAAGGAAGACGTGCTCGTCGGCGGTGAAGAATCGGGCGGCCTGGCTGTAAAGGGTCACATTCCCGAACGCGACGGCATCTGGATGGGTCTGCTTGTGCTCGAATTCATGGCCAAAACCGGCAAAACCGTAAAGGGCCTGGTGCAGGAAGTGTACAAGGAAGTCGGCGCCTTCGCCTCCGACCGCGACGACCTGCACATCACCGAAGCACAGAAACAGACCGTTATTGCCAACTGCAACAACCGCACCTACAAAGCCTTCGGCGCCTACAAGATTCAGGCTGTGGAAGACCTCGATGGCTGGAAATTTATGTTCGGCGATGAAAAGTGGGTCATGATACGGGCCTCCGGCACCGAACCCGTGCTGCGTGTGTACGCCCAGGCCCCCACACTGGCCGAAACCAGGGTCATGCTGGACGCGACAAAAGAAACGATTCTTTGAAATACGGGTTTGGAGGGGTCGGAGGGGTTCGGAGGGCATAGTATGCACGCCTCCAAACCCCTCCAAACCCCTCTGAACTCATTTAAATCACTCACAGGTTGAATTTTCCGCTCCTCGTCGCCCGACGCTATCTCTTTGCCAAACGCAGTACCAACGCGATCAATATCATCACGGGCATCTCCGTATTCGGGATCGCTATCGGTACCGCGGCCTTGCTATTGGTATTGTCGGTTTTCAACGGTTTCGAGGACCTGCTCTCGGGGCTGTTCGGGCATTTCAACCCGCAGATCAAGGTGACGCCCGCCAAAGGCAAGACGTTCACCCCCGACAGCATGGCACTGGTGCGCCTGCGCAACCTGCCGGGGGTGCTGCTGGTAAGCGAAACGCTCGAGGAGATCGCTTTTTTTGAATACCAGGGCTCACAGGATTTCGGCGTGCTAAAGGGTGTAGATGATTTGTTTGCCCGGGTAAACAATATCGACTCCACTATACGGGAGGGCTCGTATAAACTCCGCGCCGGCGACCGGAACGGCGCCGTGCTTGGCGCCGGCATGCGCAATAAACTCAGCGTCAATACCGAGAATGCCGTGGAGGCCATGACCATTTACATGCCTACCGAGGAGCAAAAAGGCGTGATGGACAAACCCTTCAAAACACGCTACGTCTATCCGACCGGCGCCTTTTCCATCCAGCAGGACTTCGACAACCAGTATATCCTGACCAATCTGGCGTTCATGCGCGACATCCTCGACGCACCACCGGGCATGGTTTCCGCCCTGGAGATACGGTGCAAACCGGGAGAAAGCGTTTCTGCCGTAAAAAAACAGATCGGGGCAGTACTCGGAGAGGGCTATACCATTAAAGACGAATACGAACAGAACGAGGCGTTTTTCAAGATCATGCGGCTCGAAAAGTGGATGGGTTTCGCCATCACCAGCCTGATCCTGGTGCTCATGGCCTTCAACACCATCGGCGCCCTGTGGATGATCGTGCTCGACAAACAAAAAGATATTTCCATCCTGAAAAGCATGGGCGCCACCGACCGCGTCGTGCACCGCATTTTCCTGTTCGAGGGCCTGCTGCTCACCTTGCTGGGCATGGGCATCGGCCTGACGCTGGCTGTTCTGCTGTATGCGGTGCAAAAGACATGGGGACTGATTACCATCCCGCAGGGCTTCCTGGTGGAGAGTTATCCCATCGCCATGCGTATCGTCGATTTTGTGCCCGTCATCGCTACCGTGATCGGAATCGGCCTGCTGGCTGCCTTGCTGCCGGCACAGCGTGCAGTGCGGGTACCGGCATTTTTGCGGGAAGAATAGCAGGAATCGGCATCCCCCGGCTACTTGATATTCTTCTGCTGCCCGGCATTTACAAACAGTATGTTCCCGATCTCATCCAGGTGCTCAAAAACCGCTTTCCCTTTGTGGGCCAGCGCCTCGGCGTGGAACCCGATGATGGTCAGGTCGGCATCTTTTGATTTTCGGGAAATGACCGACTTGGTGCGGGTATCCGCCTTTCTGGGAATGAGTTCGATATTGTTCGGCGAGATGGGCAGTTGTCCGGCCGAAATAAGCATGAACAGGCGGTTGCGTTCCTCCTCGATGCTGTCTTCGGGATAAATGGCGAATATTTTGATCTCCGCATCGCGCCAGTCTTTGTGCCCCATGATGATATAGGCCAGCAGGATCATCAGGTTCGCATTGTCGTAATCGGCGGCCGTAACCCAGATGTGGATCTGCTTTTTCAGACCGAAGCCCTTTTCGGAGCCGCCCAGGATGAGCACATCAAAATCGAGGCACTGGATCAGGTTGAAATTTTCCACGATCTCGGCCAGTTCTTCAGGGTTGTTTTTGGCGTATTCGAAAATGAGCAGGTTGTTTTCCGTACCGGCAATCCCCGGCAACTGGATCAGCTGCGCAATTCCGGCGGTGAAGGAGGGTGTCACCATCGTATCCACATAGATATTGCTGTGCGTTGCTTCCGCCATCTTGATGAGCCGGGCCTTGCATTTATTTGCCTCCTGGCCCGTCTGCCGGGAGAGATACCCATTGATATGGTGGATATAGGTGCCGAACCCATATTTCTGCGCAATCCAGCGCAGCAAATGGAAGGATCCGAGCCGTTCGAAGGAGCGCGCTGAAAAAGCAACGGCAGAGGGGCGCCAGCTCTTGGCCTGTTCCTTCTCCGCTTTTTGCAGAAACACCTGCAACTGGCGGCTCAACTGAAAAATCACCCCCTGAAAGATCAGGGCAATACTTTTTTTGTCTTTGTTGAAGGTGGCAATACCAAAATAAAGCCCCACCATGCTCAGAATCGCCATCGTCGCATATCCCCCGTTCATGAAAAACATCAGTCCGAAACACGCTACGGCACCAAACAGCGAAATAAACCACCGCGATTTGAAGCGGGGGCGGTAGGCTGGGTCGGCAGAAAAATGGTTGAGAAAAGAGATCAGGCACAGGGAGCCATAGGTCACCATAAAGAACATGGAGATGACCTGCGCCACACTGTCGAGGGCGCCGGCGAGGATAAAGGCGCCGGCCAGCAAAACGGTCAATACCGTAGCGTTATAGGGTTCATCCGACTTCCCTTTCCCTTCCGAAAGCCACTTGTTCAGAGCCGGGGCCGGAAATATCTGGTCGCGGGCAATGGCCTGAAGGGTACGCGGCGCCACCAGGATGGAGCCGAGCGCCGAAGAAATAGTCGCCGCCGCAAGCCCAAGCGGGATCAGCCACCAACCCTGCCAGGCAATATCGGCCATGACCAGTTTGGACGTATCTGCAAGGTCCTGCGGGCTGGCCGACACCGCCAGTTTCCAGGCAATAAATACATAAATGACCATGCCTGTCAAGGTGGCGGCCATGGTGCCCAGGGGCAGCGACCGGCCGGGATCTTTCAGGTCGCCCGAAAGCCCCACACCCGCCGTCATACCCGTGAAGGCAGGAAAGATGATGGCGAATACCGTAAAAAAGCCCAAAGGCGTAGCAGGCGCAGGTGGTTCGTGTGCCGGAGCAGGCCCGATAGACGGCCCGGAATGCAACTGTGCGAGGCTGTCCTGAATCTGACCGGCAACCGTATCCTGTACCACTACCATTTGATTGACAGCCTCCGGCACATCGGCCACCGTGGCCAGCAGGTTGATGCCGTGGGTTTGGGCGTATTCCGTTGTACCGGCGAAGAAGGCCACCAGTGAAATGCCGAGGGTGGCCACGACAAAATACAGCGTCTTTACCCCGATATCGGCGCCTTTGATAAGCATGATATACGTCAGTCCGAGCAGAGCGGGTATGCCGATGGTTTGTTTCTGATTGAGCAGCCAAACGAGCCAGCCGGGCAGGTAGAAAGTTTGAATCAGCCAGGCAAACAGCGAACTGAAGGCTTCCGTAAAAGCAATGATATAGAACGCCACGCTGATGGCCTGCGACAGGTACAGCGCGATGCCGATGGTAGAGCCGATGACCACTCCGAAGGAGCGCGAAATGATGTAGTACTCTCCACCGCCTTCCACTTTCTGGTTGGTGGCGATCTCTGCAATGGCCATAGCCGTGGGAATAGTGACCACATGGCCGATAAGCACAATGGCAAGCGTGCCCAGCAGTCCGACGTTTCCTACGGAAAAACCGAATCGCAGGAACATGATCGCCCCCAGAATGGTGGAAATAGCAGTAAAGAATACGGGCGCCGTTCCAAATTTTTTGACGTCCTGAAAGGTTTGCATATCAGGTAATTTTATTTTGCGGTATCACAGTTTTGTACCGCATTGGTGGCAAAAAACGGCGCCGGTGTGGTGTTCCTGTTGCCCGCAATGTCCACATTCCGAAAACTCTACTTCTTTCAGCCGCATAACCCGCCCGCTGATTTCTGCCGTCACGATACCTGTCGGCACCGCGATCACGCCGTAGCCCAGTATCATCACCAGTGTTGCCAGAAACTTGCCCGGCACCGTTATTGGCGTAATATCGCCATAGCCAACAGTCGTCAAGGTAGCAATTGCCCAGTAAATACCAGCCGGAATACTCGAAAATGCACTGTTTGAACTGCCTTCCACCATGTACATCATCGTACCGATCAGCATGGACATGAGCACCACAAAGGAAACAAAAACATAAATCTTGGTTCGGCTGGCCCGAAGTGCGCTGACCACAACGGCGCCTTCGTTTACAAAATGCCCCATCTTGAATATCCGGAATATCCGCAACAGGCGGAGGACGCGGATCATGAGCAGGTGCTGTGCGCCCAGGAAGAAAAAACTCAGGTAGGTAGGCAGAATGGCCAGCAGGTCGACCAGTCCAAAAAAGGAGCGGGCGTATGTCAGCGGTTTTCTGGCGCTGTACAGCCTGAGGACGTATTCCACAGTAAACAGCAACGTAAATATCCATTCCAGCACAAAAAACGTCCACCAGTTTGCGCGGTGAAATGCGGAAACCGATTCCAGCATTACCGTCACCGAACTGGCCACAATCAGCCAGGTAAGCACCAGGTCGAAGCGACGGCCTTCGGGGGTTTTATTCTGAAAGATTATTCGGCGCAGCCATTCCCGCTGTTCGATACTGATGTAGTGGTCGAGTCGGGCACGGCCCCGTCTGCCAAGCCTGATGACAAGTCTTTTGAGGGCAGCAGATAGCAGAAAAACATCTTTCTTCAGATACGACGACAGGCGACAGGCTTTTTCCCAAAGCCAGGCAGCCGATTTTGAAACGGAACGGATTATCATAGGGGATGGGTTTGGTACATTCGGGGAGCGCCCGCAATTGTTTCCATGCCAAAAGCAAAACCTCCCCTCGCAACAAAATAGGAAGAATTTTTCAAATAAAGGCACGAAAAGGCACAAAACCGACCTTTAGCGTGGTAAAAAATGCAGTTATGGGACTTCTGGCGACCTGTCGCCCCATGTCGGTCATTTAGAGGACAGGCTACACGTTATCGCGCTTTCCCGATCACCTGCTCCACCCGTTTTCGTTTCGACGCTTTTTCCAGATCGTCGAGCCGTTCGGTCAGTACAGCGGCGTTTTTTTCACCGATCTCGTACAGCACCTTGATACAATCGCTTTGTATCGCTTTGTCCTTGTTGGAAAGCCCTGATACCAGCTCCGCAACAGCGCCCGGATCGGCAGATGCCGCGATGGCGCGGGCGAGTTCCTCGTTGGGCGCCTCGTCGCGACGACCAAGTGCGGAAGCGAGTTTATCGAGCACCCCCATGTTCAGAAAGAGGAAGATTCGCCCACTTGCAAGAACTGTTTTTCATACAACTCGCGATACTTACCGTCTTCGATAGCCAGCAGTTCTTCGGGAGAGCCGATTTCCATGACTTTCCCTTTTTCCAGCACCATCACATTGGTGGCATGGCGAATGGTCGACAGGCGGTGGGCGATAATGATGCTCGTGCGCCGCGCGATAAGCGTTTCGATAGCATGCTGTATGACCGATTCCGATTCAGGGTCGATGGAGGAGGTGGCCTCGTCGAGGATCAGGATATCGGGGTTGAATACAAGCGCCCGGACGAAAGAGATCAACTGCCGTTGCCCCATGGAGAGCGTGGCGCCGCGTTCGCGCACCTGGTAGTGGTAGCCGCCGGGCAGTTTTTCGATAAAACGGTGCGCGCCGATCATTTTTGCCGCTTCGATCACCTGTGCTTCCGTCAATGCCGAATCGCGCAGGGTGATGTTTTCCAAAACGGTTCCGGAGAACAGAAAAACGTCCTGCAATACCACCGCAATGCGCCGACGCAAGGCAAACACGTCGTAATCGCGCTGATCGATATCGTCGATGCGGATCTGTCCCCGCTGTATTTCATAAAAACGGCTGAGCAGGCTGATGATGGTCGTTTTGCCGCTTCCCGTACTGCCCACAATGGCCAGCGTCTCGCCGGGCTTAATATCGAAAGAGACGCCGCGCAGCACCGGCACCTCGTCCGTTTCACCGTGGTAGGAGAAATACACGTTGTCGAACTCCACCTTGCCTTTCAGCCGTTCGGGGGCCAGGGTGCCGGTATTTTGCACCTTTTCGGTGTGTTCCAGCAGTTTGAATACCCGTTCGGCGGCGATCAGGCCCATTTGAAGGGTGTTGAACTTGTCGGCCAGCATCCGGATTGGCCGGTACAGCATGGAAATATACAAAGGAAACGCCACCAGCGTACCCACCGTCACCTCGCCCGACAGCACGCCGCGAGCGCCATACCAGACCATCAGGCCCAGCGACAGGGCGGAAATAATATCGACGACCGGAAAAAAAACGGCGTAGGCATTGATGGCCCTCAGGTTGGCGCCGGTATAGTCGCGATTGATCTGGCGGAATTTTTCCGCCTCGCGTGCTTCTGCGTTAAAAATCTGCACGATTCGCATGCCCGTGATGCGCTCCTGCAGGAAAGTATTCATTGCAGCGATATGGTTGCGCACCTTTTCGTAACTCTTGCGTACACTTTCCTTGAATTTGTAACTCCCCCAGATAAGCAGGGGAAAAACGACCAGCACCACCATAGTCAGTTTCCACGAAGTGACAAACATGATGACAAGCACGGCGGTCAGCGTCATCAGGTCGGCCAGAATGGTAATGCTGCCTTCCGAAAAAACGGTGTTAATCGCCTCGATATCGTTGATGGTCCGGGTAGTACTTTGTCCGATGGGCGTTTTATCAAAATAATTAAGGTGGAGTCCGGTAACATGATTGAAGACCCGCACGCGCAGGTCGCGTATGGTCGCCTGCCCCAGCCAGTCGGAGTAGTAGAGGAAAAAGTAGCGCAGGGTAACCTCCAAAATCAAAGCGCCCAAAATAATGGAAGCCAGTACGGTCATGCCGTGTACGTCGCCCTTGAAAATATAGTTGTCAACCATGATCTGGAGCAACTTGGGACGGAGGATGGCCAGCGGCGCGAGTACGACTGTCAGGGCGGCGGTGAAAATAAAGACGCGCTTGTATGGCCTGACCATCGCCATAACCCGGCGAAAAAGCGAGAAGTTGAATTTTTGCGTATCAGACATGGGACGGTAGACGGTGGACGGTGGACGGTAGACGGTGGACGGTGGACGGTGGACAGAAGCCTCAAACCATTTTAGTGGGGTAAAGTTCGGGAAAAGCCGGTTGCCGAGGTTTTTTTGTCGTTAAAATTGATCATATTGTAGGAATTAGTGGAAGGCATGGGCGTGACACAGTAGTTTTCGGGTCGAAAAACAATCATTCATTCATTAAAACGAAAATCATGGAAATGTCTGATAACACAGGCTCCCCTACTGCAAACCCTATCTGGAATACCGTGCTGACCTATGGCGGCTACTGCGCCGGCGCATTCGTAGCGTTTTCACTGCTGGTCTACCTGACGGGGTTTAATTTGATGAACCTCAGCGGACTTGCCGTATTGTACGGCACTACGCTTGTCATCGGTTTCATCTTTGCAACCATGGCCATCCGCCATCAGCGCGACCGGATCGACGACGGCTACATCAGCTACGGTCGCGCGCTGCTGGTCGGCCTGCTGGTCGTTATGGCCGGGGTGATCGTTTCGGGGTTCTGGAATTATATTCTGGTCAATTTTGTCGACCCGAACTATGTGGTCAATTTGAAAGAACAGTTTGTAGAGGCCTGGGGTGACAAAATGCCGGCAGAACAACTGGAAGAAGCCCTGGCCGGCTTCGACAAGACTGGCGACTTTTTGCTTAACCTGAAGAACGGGGTGATCGGCGGACTCATTTTCGGTCTGATCACGGGTCTGATCACGGCGGCATTCCTGAAAAAACAGCCTGAAATACCCAATCTCTGATTTTTTGCCGGGTATGTGTGCTTTGCCGTACTTTTGTCCGGCTGAACATGGGTTATCCCGGGTGCTGTGGATGTCCTCATCACCGTTTTTGCCGCTCATTTTCGCAGAACCGGATTCCACAAAGACTTGCGGCCATATTTGCTGCAAATGCCCGCGATAACCCATGTTGTTTGTTGCACTCTGATACAAGATGAAAAACCCAGGCGTCCGGTACGGCATTTTAGGAGGTGTCGTTGTCGTGTTTTATTTTCTGATCCTGTACTTCGCAAAAAAAGAACTCTTGCTGAGCCCCTTGCTGCAATGGGCCAGTATGGCCGCCTATATCCTGTTCATGTACCGTGCGGCGATGGAAGACTGCGCTGAAAACGGTGTTGCACGCGATTTCCGGGTAATACTGCGCACACCCTTTGTGGCTTTCCTGTTGATCAACCTGCTTTACTGGTTGTTCTATTATTCCCTGCACCTCGCTGATCCGGCGCTGCTGCAGATGGAAACGCTGGCACAGATACAATACATGAAAAAAGAACTGGAGGCCGGTACCGGCGACCCGCAGCAGGCCAATCAACTGCGGGAACAGATCCAGTACCTCGAAAACTCGGGTATGTCGCTGCCGGCCGGCCATGTATTTCTGCGCATGGGTTTCGGTGCATTGGGCGGTTTTGCGCTTTCGGCGGGCATAGCAGCCATCATGCGTTCCAAATAAGATATCAACTGCCGCTCCCCACTGCTTATGGATGAAAATATACCTGAACAAAGCCCGGATTACAGGATTTCGGCCCCTGAATGGCTGGGACGCATGAGTTTGTCCCGCCTCATCCGCTGGGCTATTTTGCTTCTGGCACTTGTCTGGGTCTGGCGCAACTGGTGGGATGATATTCCGTTGCGGGAATTAACGGCGCGTTATACCTACCCGGATTCGCGCTTTTTGTACGTCGACAATATGGATGTGCATTGCCGCATCAGCGGAAAGGGCACGCCCGTTCTGTTGCTGCACGACGCCCAAAGTTCGCTGCAAACCTGGGATGGCTGGACCCGGGAACTATCAAAACGATACCAGGTCATCAGTGTCGATCTTCCGGGATTCGGACTGACGGGTCCTCACCCGAGGGGCAGTTACAGCGCTTTTATGTACGCGAGTTTTCTCGACAGCCTGGTAGCCAAACTGGAACTGAAAAAATTCCACCTCGCCGGCAACGGGCTCGGCGCCCAGATTGCCTGGTTCTATGCCGCCGACCATCCCGAGCGGCTCGACCGGCTCGTCTTGCTGGATGCGCCGGGTTTCGAGCCCAAAAATACACCCTGGATTATCTGGATGGCCCGGACACCTGTGCTCAACGAAGTCATGCTGAAGATCACCCCCCGGTCGTTTATACAGCTGATGCTGGAGGATGTATATGCCGACGATGCCATGATCCATGACTCCCTGGTACAGCAGCATTTTGATCTGTTGTTGCGCCCCGGCAACCGCAAGGCATTCATCGACCGGGCTTCGGTGAGTGAGAACCGCCCGCCGGTCGACATCATTGGACGGATCAGCACGCCTACCCTCATACTCTGGGGCGCTGAAGACACCCGTATCTCACCCGAATTTGCCTATGAATTCCACCGGCGTATTCGTGGCTCGCTACTCCGGATATACCAGAATACGGGGCACTGGCCGCAGGAAGAAGATCCCGTACGCACCTTGAAGGATGTACAGGAGTTTCTGGAAGGTAAGTTTTAAAACGGTAGACGGTGGACGGTAGACGGTGGACGGTGGACGGTGGACGGTGGGTTTAGGGAAGGGAATTTCAGGATAAGGCAGGGTTGGGTTGGGTTGGGTTGTTTAAAAGAGCCATTCGGCAGCCTTGGGGAATTCCTCCCCCCAGCGCGCTTCATTGTGCCGGCCGTTCTGGTCGGTTTCGAGGCGGACCTGGGATTTGCCGTGGCTGCTTTTTTCTACCGATTCCTTAAACCGTTTCAGGTTGGGCAGCATACCGGCGCCTTCCCTGTTGCCGCCGTACAGGTATATCTTCGTTAGGGAGTCGAAAGCCGCAAAGTGCATCGGCTCGCTGTATATCATGGGCGATGCCCACAGCGAAGGAGAAAAGATCATGAATTTGGAATAGACTTCCGGAAACATAAGTCCGGCATAAACACTGATCAGTCCGCCCATGCTGCTGCCGCCGATGCCCGTATTGGCGCGATCGGGCAGGGTGCGGAAATTCTTATCAATGTGCGGCTTGAGCGTTTCCGCCAAAAAACGCGCGTATTCCTGCCCGAGCCCTTCACCCCAGCGCACCGAATCATAAGGGGAATATTCCTTGATCCGCTCCTTTCCACCGTGGTCGATGGCCACTAGGATAAAGTCGCCTTTGCCCTTCTGGGCGAGTGCCGCGAGTTTTTTGTCGACGCCCCAGGTTCCGAAAGGTGCGCCGTCTTCAAACAAGTTCTGCCCGTCCTGCAGGTAAAGGACCGGGTAGTGCCGGTCGGTTTGGTGGTAATTCCAGGGCAGCAGTACCGCAATGCGGCGGCGGCGGCGCAACTGTGGCAGGTTGAATCGCTTGGCAACGATCTGGATATCGGGGTAAAAGCGGGGGTCGTAGCCGCTGCCGTGCTGTTTCCATTTTGGCACCACGTCGGCGACCTTGCCGCGCGGAACCTCCATGCGCCGGTTCACGGGCGGGTGGCCGTCCTGACCGAGTTCTTCGGCTTCCCAGCCGCCTTTAACGTATTTATATTCGAAAGGCTCATCGGAAAGCGGGACATCGCTGAAGACAAACTGATAGTGTCCGTCCTTGATTTTCAGCATTTTAAAACGCTCGTCCTGGGTCGTCCAGCTGTTGAACGAACCCGTAAGAAACACGGGCCGGGGGTCGTCGTTCGGTGTAAACAGATCGAGGGTGAGCATATTCCGGGAATGGTGTCCGGCCGCTTTAGGCGCGGCAGACGCGGAGGCAAACATCAGCAAAAGTTTGATTTGATAAAATAGTAAAGCTGGATTTTTCGGCCCGGGACGCAAATCATAACAAACGCCTGTGGCGCTGGTTTAAAAAGTCAAGGCGAGCGAATGGATTAAACCGGGACAACCAACAGTACAAAAATCATTCCCGAAACTTGTCGAGCAGGTGCGCCAGGTCCATGGCCTCGGATTCGGTGAGACTACTGCCCGGGTTGCCCTGGCCGTTGACAAAGCCGGCCTGTTCAATATCCATGAGGGTCTTTTTGCCTGATTCAGAGATTGTTACGATAACCATTCGCCTGTCCTGGGTATGCGGCACGCGCTCGACAAACCCGGCTAGGCGGAGTTTTTCCACCAGACGGCTGACATTGCTGCTGCGGTCGAGCATCCGGCTCTTGATGTCCAGTACAGAAAGGCCCTTCGGCGCGCTGCCGTTAAGAATACGCAGGATATTGTACTGCGGGCCGGTCAGTCCGTACGGGCGCAGGTGGCGGGTGAGGAAACAATCGAGCCAACTGGCGGTAAAAAGTATGTTCAATACAGCACGTTGCCGGGGCGGCAACGGCTTGGAACTTTTCAATTCGGCTTCTAATTTCATGACGCAAACTTAAATGTTTTGACATTAAAACAAAGGATTAATGTTACGGTTCAAAAGTTCGCGCATGATTTAGGGTGTGAGGTGATTTAAACTTTGGGGGTTGGATTCATGAAAATTCCATGTTACAGCGTCTCAATATTGCAATTTTTCACACAGATTTTACGCAGAAACTATTCGCAGATTTTGCACAGAATGCTTCTGCGTAGAATCTGTGTTAGAATATTTCTGTGTGAAATCTGTGCGAAAAACCAGCCACCATCAGGGCAATAAGTTTAAACCACTTCATACTCTGAGTTATTATTCTTCATCCAGAAGGATGCCAACATAGCATCAATAGAATGCGCCTAACGGCCGGTTCCCGGATAAATGCCTTGTTTGCGCAGACAATTATTCTGCTACCTGAATTAGAGGTAGAAAGTGTTTTATTACCGATTCTGTACGGAGACAGCAACAAGGAAGATTTGGGTAGTTCTTTTGCCATGTGTATTGATCAGATGGCTTGAAGCCATCCGATCAATATCGTTTCCAGTCCTCCCGTCCATTTCCGCACAACCCCGTCCGAATCCGTACATCCTCACCACCACCCCGCATTGGTAAAGCCTTGAAAATCAACAGACAAGTATTTCGGCACAGGTTATGGAATACAGACACTATATCAAAGGTCATCCACCGCCCATGCTGCAAAACTACCTTCGCATCGCTTTTCGCAACCTCTGGAAAAACAAGGGTATCGCCGCCATTAATATCGCCGGACTGTCAGTCGGGCTGGCCTGCTTTGCCCTGCTGTTGCTGCACGTCAACGACGAATTTTCATTCGATCGCTTTCATGTCAATAAAGACAACATTTTCAGGGTACTCCGGCACGCCCAGGCCATGAACGGCGATCCCGCCCAAAGCGACGCCTACATGCCCATGCCCCTGGGGCCTGCGATGAAAACGGACCTTCCCGAGGTGCGCAACTTCGTGCGGTTTTGCGACTGGGGCGAACAGTTCGTGCGCTCCCCGCGCCAACTCACCAAAGCGCCCGTCCTGTACGCCGACCCGCAGATTTTCGACGTGTTTTCATTCCCCCTCCGCTATGGCGATCCCCGTACTGCCCTCCGGGAGATCAACAGCGTGGTGTTGACGGAGGAGTCGGCGCAGCTGTTCTTCGGAGAGGAAAACCCCACCGGTAAAACGCTGGAAATCAAGGTAGAAGACAATTTTGAACCATTTATTGTAACCGCAGTGGCGGAGAACCTGCCGCCCAACTCGAGCATCCGGTTCGGCATACTCACAAGTTTTGCCAAACACGCCGCCTCCAAATGGGGCAAACGCAACACGGACTCCTGGAACCGTTCGAGTTATGCCACCTATGTCCAATTGCAACCCGGGTCGGGCCTGCATGCCGACTCGGCCCGGTTGCAGCAGTTCCGCGACAAATACTACCCCGATCTTGCTGAAAAACTGCGCAGCAAAGGACAATGGAGCGGCCCCGGCGCACCCGTTTCGTTTCGCCTGCAACCGCTTGCGGCCATACACACCGAACCGGAGGTATTCGGTGGCAGGGAAGAAGCGATCAATCCCAAATACGGCTGGATTCTGCTTGGTCTGGGCGGACTGGTCTTGCTGATCGCGTGCATCAATTTCACGACGCTGGCCATCGGCCGTTCGGCCGGGCGCGCACGCGAGATCGGGGTGCGCAAGGTTATTGGCGCCTACCGGCGGCAGTTGGTGGGTCAGTTTCTGGCAGAATCGCTGTTGCTGAGTATGATTTCGATGCTGCTGGCCATCGGGCTGGTCTTTGCTTTTTTACCCGCCTTCAACGAACTGACGGACAAAAAACTGCGCTTTGACCTGGGACTGTACCCCGAACTGGGTTGGATGCTGGCGGGCATGACGCTGCTCACCGGTGTGCTGGCAGGCAGTTATCCGGCGCTGGTATTATCCGGTTTCCGGCCCATAGAGGCCCTGAAAAGCAAATTCCGTGTGTCGGGCTCCAATATATTCACCAAAGGACTGGTCACCTTCCAGTTTGTGCTGTCGGTGGGGCTCATCGCCTGCACGCTGGTCATGGTGCGCCAACTGGATTTTCTGCGGACCAAAAACCCCGGCTTTAACAAGGAGAATGTCCTGGTTGTAAATGCGGAAGACAGCGACACCGGGCGGATATACCCGCTGTTCAAATCTGCCCTTGCCGGTCGGCCGGATATTGCCGGCATTGCCTCCTCCGAGTTAAGTCTGGGCGCCAACAGCGGCTGGAGCCGCAGCGGCTTCGATTACAAGGGCGAGGCCAAGGATGTATTCGAGTATTTCATCGATCCCGATTACATGCAGGTACTGGGGATACCACTCCTGCAGGGGCGCAATTTCGACCTGTCGCTGAGTTCCGATACCGTAAGTGCGGTGATTGTCAATGAAACAATGGTGCGCGATTTCGGCTGGACGCCGGACAATGCCGTCGGGCAACAACTGACCGGCTACCATGACGGCAAGGGCAATGATCCCGTGGTAATCGGCGTGGTACGCGACTTCAACTACCTGTCGCTGCACGACGAGGTGAAACCGATGATGTTCCACATGTTCAACGGTTATGCGCCCCACCAGTTCTTTGTGCGCCTGCGACCGGGCAACACGGCGGAGACCGTAGCGACCGTCAAGGCTGCCTGGGAGAACCTGGCGCCGGAACTGCCTTTCCAATACAAATTCCTCGACGACAACCTCGCGCGCTTTTACGAAACCGAAGCGCGCTGGAGCAGTATTGTGGGATACGCCGGAATGCTGGCTGTCGCACTGGCATGCCTCGGCCTGTTCGGCCTCGTCGCACTGGCAGCCGTCAACCGAACCAAAGAGATCGGCATCCGGAAAGTGCTGGGCGCCTCGGTGGGCAATATCACCACGCTGCTGAGTCGCGACTTCCTGAAACTGATCCTGCTGGCCATCCTGATCGCTACACCGCTGGCCTGGTATGCCATGACGGAATGGCTCGCCGATTTCGCCTACCGCATCGATTTGCAGTGGTGGGTATTTGCTGCTGCCGGGGCTATTGCGATAGCCGTAGCGCTGTTCACGGTAGGGCTCCAGGGGATAAAGGCAGCGCTGGCCGATCCCGTGAAGTCGCTGCGCAGCGAATGACAGGACGGTATCAAAGGTTTTGTTTGACCGGAATGGAAGGATTGGGGGTTGAGCAATCGGTTCGTTAGTACCAAAAGGACATATCACTAGCCGTAGCACGCTTTGGTCATTCCAATGAAATTTGAGAAACGAGCTTGCCTAGTGGTGGCACATGTGAAATAGCCGCCTGTTTTCCGCG
>ERZ724526.457-NODE-457-length-23858-cov-6.532664_pt1 | contig 23858 bp, 18 predicted proteins | sample MGYA00376059_ERZ724526 | MGnify/ENA primary metagenome ERZ724526 (study PRJEB28724, sample SAMN07190883) | activated sludge metagenome | isolation source: activated sludge of sewage treatment plant in Hong Hong | place: Hong Kong | collected 2016-03-17 ...
CTGATGTTCCTGATGTTCCTGATGTTCCTGATGTTCCTGATGTTCCTGATGTTCCTGATGTTCCTGATGTTCCTGATGTTCCCGTCGCTGTTGCAGTTCCTATTGCCGGTCCATTTGCGACCGGAGTCTGTGCCCAGCTCGCAGAAGACCCACACAGCGCGCCACCCAGCGCCACCGCAAGCCAGCGTCGATTCATCAGCCTACGCACAGAGTCTACGGCTTCCCAGGATCGCATCCCTTGATTACCTCCGAGCCGCCACGCCACAGCTTGCCATCCATTTGTTGAACGCCCGGCAGAAGCACCACGCCAAGCTCTACACAGTGACCATTCTGTATCACCCCTGATCGCACCGTGACCACCGACGGTTGAATCGCTTTTTGCAGCGTCCACAGCCGCTTCTTGTGGGACTCTCCAAAGCCCGCGCTCTTGCTCCTCGCAAACAGTCCGTTGAGCTTGCGCGCACTCTGCTCCAGCAGCGCCGGAGACTGACCACTTTGCTGATAGTCTGCGATGCTGATCTCGGTGTCCGTGAGATCCAGATCATGCCGTTCACGATCCTGCAAACCGGGACGCTTCCGAAGCTGCTGGAGCAGCTGACGCGCAGTCCCCAGGTTCTGCGTCCGCAGCGCCGCGCGCACCTGTTCCAGACTCTGGGAAAACGAAGGCGCCGCAGCAGCAGGAGTCCCAGAAGGAGTCCCAGAAGGAACGTCAGGACGCGCACTTCCCGCATCAACGGGCGCACGGAATCCCAAGTCGGTTCCAGACACGACAGCGCCTGCATCCACGGGATTCCCAGTCATCACATCCGCTGCCGCTGCGCGCGTCTTTGCAGCCGATGATCCGTGGGAACTCGCGCCTTTGTTTGATGCAGGTGGCGCAAGTCCAGCCTCTTCATACAGACGCCGCGCGAGCAGTCGCACCGCCAGCGCTTCATCGTGAAGGAAGCGCTCCAGCGTCAGTCGCAGCATCGGCAATCGCTCTGCGCGATACAGCTCTGCGACCACCCGCAGCACTTCTTTGCGAATCACATCCGATGAGTCATACGCAAGCTGAAGCAGATACGGAGCCGCTTCCTTTGGACTCAGGTAACGCAGAAGCTGTACCGCCGCAAAACGAATGCTTAGATCACGCGTCGACAGCAGCGCACGAAGCTGCGGAGGCCGCGCCACATTCACCCCGAGCCGTCGCAGATCCATGTAGGCCAGCAGCACCTGTCCGCCTCGTCCGGCCAGCATCTCTTGCAGCACAGGAATCGCCCGCCGATCGCCGGACTCTGCCAGCCGATGCGCAGCAAACAGACGCACCACCGGACTCTGATCAGACAGCGCCGTGATCAAGATCGGATGACGCAGCGGAATCACTTCCACAAGCAGCTTGCGCAGCGACTCATCGGCTGACTTCATCGTCTGCTGTAGCAACACCGACTGATGGGAATCACCCAGCCGCAGCAGAATCACTTGCGCGGTCACACGCACCTTGAGATCTGCGGACTGCGCCAGCTCTTCCAGCTTCTGTCTCAGCGCGGTCGGAACGGCAGTCTGCGCGGATCCGGTGGCATCCAGAATCTCCACAAGTGCGCGCTCACCGGCCAGTCTCACGTCGGTGTTTGCATCTTGTAGCGCCATCCGCAGACCATCCAGCTCTTTGAGCAGGCGCGCACGACCGATGCCACGCACAGCGGCCAGACGAACCTCTGTGGACTCATCATGAAGCTGTCTGCGCAGCCAGTCCGACAAGCTCGCATCTTGCTGTTCAATGAGCGCATCCAGACAGCGCATCTGATCGGTGGACAGACCACTTTGACACAGCGACTGAAGCTCATCTGCGACGGAGGAATCACGCTGCGACTGCGATGGAAGGAGCCGCAGCAGACTGCCAGCCACCTGATCGCGAACCGGCAGCGGAACCTTTTCATCACGCAACAGAGAAGACAAAAGCGTCACCGTTTCTAGCTGCGGACACAACGCCAGCGCAGACACGAAAGCAAGCCGCTCGGAATCAGCACGATGGACAGAGAGTCCTTCACGCAGCGTCGCACACAGCGACGGATCCCCAGGACGCGATAAAAGAAGCACTTCCGATGCTTCATATTTGCGCGGAGAGCTTGGCTGCGACAGCTGTTCCAGTATCTCTGCGGCTGCGCCATCACCAAACCGAGCCAGCACTCCTTTGAGTTGCAGCGACGATCCCGCACGCAGTCCGTCCTGACTCCGCAGCCAGCGCAGGATCTCTTCTTGGGTTGATTCCGAAGCCGTCAGCATCGTCTGCGTCAGCGCTGGAAGTCCATCTTCCAACCGAGACAGCTGCGATCGCAGCGTCACCCATGGAGCGGGACTCAGCACGCGACTCTCTTTTTCGCCTTGCCACGACAGCGCCAGCGCAGCATCCAGCTCAAAACCGGGTCGCTCTTGCGGATAGCAGCGAAGGTATTCAGACAGCGAACGGACTCCACTCGGATCCCGAAGGCGCAGAAGCGACGATCCCAAGACCAGCTGCTCGCGACTTGCTTTGTCCGCAGAGACCCAGTCACAGCGCTGTTTGGACACCACACTCAGCGGCGTCAGTAGCTCGCGCAGCGTCGATCGAGAAGGATAGTCTTGCAGCTCTCCCAGCGCGGACACTGCGGACTGCCAGGCACTGCTTCCGCGCGATTCCGATCGAACCAGCGCACGCAGACTGTTCACCACAGACGTCTCACGCGCTCGTCCCAGCTGCACAATCGCGCTCTGTCTCTGCGCTTCCGAAGTCGATCGCAGCTGATGCTGTAAGTGCGCAAGCGCCGCGCTTCGCGCTTCTTTGTACACCGGATAAGGGTCCGGTTCGCTGCGCAGACGAAGGCCAACCACGACTCCGCTTCCGACGAGAACACCGATTCCTAGGCCCCCGAGCACCAGCCACGGACTGCGCCGCTTTGCACTGGGAGCGGGCGACTTTTCACGCGACAACATCGCGATGACTTGCTGCATGCTCGGACGCATCGCAGCCTTTTCCGACAGCATCGAAGCGATGAGATCATCCAGCGACTGCGACACACTGTGGCGAATGCTGCGGACTCTGGGCGCAGGCTCCGACACGACGCGAAACGACGAGGTGTCTCCAAACGGAGGCTGTCCGGTACACAGCTCAAAGAACACCGCGCCGGTTGCAAAGACATCTGCTTTGCCCGTCACTTCTGCGGCGGCTCCGTACTGCTCAGGCGCCATGTACATCGGCGTCCCCAGCATGCGACCAAACCCGGTGTTGTCACTCGATGACGGAGGCAGCGCAGACCCTGGCTCCTGTCCGCTCAGCTTGGCAATCCCAAAGTCGAGCACTTTCAAGCGCAGCGACCCCGCCACCAGCGAGTCATCCACCAGGATGATGTTGCTCGGCTTCACGTCTCTGTGAATCACGCCTTTTTCGTGGGCTGCGGCGATGGCCAGTGCAAGCTGATGCATCAGCTCGACCGCTTGCTCCATGGGAAGTCCGCGAGGCGCCGATTGGACCAGCTCACTCAGCGTCCGACCGCGCAGGTATTCCATGACGATGAACAGACTTCCGTCTTCGCGCTGACCGAAGTCGAAGATCGACACCAGACCCGGATGCTGGATGATGTTGACGGCCTTGGCTTCGTTGAGAAATCGACTCGCGAACTCCGCATCTTGGGCGAACTCAGCGTGCAAGACCTTCACAGCGGCACGGTGATCGATGCGAACGTGAGTGGCCTCATAGACCGTTCCCATCGCACCTTCCCCAAGCCGTCGCACCAGCCGAAAGTTGCCAAACTGCTGACCGATTAACGGATCGCCGCTCATCGCGCGCACTCTCCTGCCTTCCGGTTGCCGTTCGGTCGAACCAGCCAGCACGTTCCCAACCTTGCAGGCTGCACAGTGGGCTGCCCAGTGCCCAGTGGGCATGCCGCTCCGCCCAGGACCGCGCGCAGTGGCTCAGTCCGTTGGTGGAGCCGCCCGACTACGCCAAGTCCGCGTCGCATCTGGCTGTTTGATTCCTCGTGTGTCATCCGCAAACACCTATCCAGCAGCCCCACACGCCTGCGCTGCACCACACGACAGAGCGCTTCACTCGTCAGCTTATCACGCGCCGTGCCAGTCCTGTTCGATTCGCTGGCACATCGCGTGCAGTTTCGGTCCGATGTGCCTCGCTGCTACGTCCCCTTTCCACAGTTTCCGAGGAGGAGTGCAATGACCTGGCGATTTGTCCAAAGCGCAATTCCCAACTTCGCTTGGAGTGCGGTGCTGTCCTGCGTGCTGGGCTTCCTAAGCGGCTGCGATGCCGAGCAGAGCCCGCGCGAGGTGCTGATCTTTGAAGCGCCCACCGGACCCGCAGGCGGAACCATCACCGTTCCCGATTCCGACCCAGCCCTTGCCGACTTTGCAGGCACCACGCTGCAAGTTCCGCCGCGCGCCTTTGCCAGCCCCGTCACCCTTCAGTTCTATCGCGTCGCTGGCTGGGATGCGCCTGGGGCACGCTCCGCCGGACCCGCGCTCAAGATCGTCGCCAGCGGCACGGACAGCCAGACCGCGCGCGATGTCCTTCACCTCAGCATGCCGCTGCCCGACGCGCGCAGCGCCAGCGGGGACCGAAACCTGATGGCCGTCGAGTGGTCCTCGGGTGAGCGCTTCTACACCGGCGGACGAACCCTTCGCCCCCAAGGACAGTCCCCGCGCCTGGAGATTGAAACCCCAACGCTCGGTGCATTTTTTCCCGTGATTTATCCCTTTGGGCCCGCACTGCCAGACGAAGTGGTCACGCCGCTTGATGTGCTCTTTGTGGTGGATAACTCCAGCTCGATGTCGGCCTTTCAATCCATGTTGTTTGAGCACACGGGCAGCGCGATGCTGCAGCTCAAGTCGCTGCCATGGACGATGTTCAATCGCGGTACGGGAGACAAGTGTAAGCCTGCCGGCTCACTAAACTCCATCAGCAACATTCATATGGCCGTCGCGTCCAGTGATCTCGGGGTTATGCCACCGCTGCCACTGATGGCTGGAAGTGACTGGCCGTCTCCGCTTCCGACTGCTTTTACAATGGGCAAGTGCGGACCACGCACCGATGCGGCCATGAAACAGCATGGCAATGGTGATAATGCCAATCTACAGACAGAGCTGTGCATCACGCGCGGAATCACGGCCAAGGACGGCTGTCCCAGCTCTTGCAGCACAGCACTGCCCATGCTCGAATCTTCACTTCCTTATGTACGAAAGTGGCAGGTCACCAAGTTCAATCCCATCACGATGATGTACGAGGATCAGCTGTTTCCAACATACGCAACAGGAAACGCCGAGACTGCGCTGCACTGTCGCGCCGTCTTGGGACAAAAGGGCTGCGGCATTGAAATGCCACTCGGGAGCGCAGCCCAAGCGATTGCGCGTCAGAGCAGCACGCCCAGCGACTTTCTGCGCGATCCGGCCACCTCGCTGCTGGTGGTGGTTGTCGTCACCAATGAAGACGACTGCACGATCTTGGCAACGCGACGCAAAGACGAGTATCCATCGCACGCCAAGTACCTGGCGAATGCGTCGGGGCTGCGCGAAGACTGCAACCTGCTGAGCGCGCCCGAGTGCTTCAACATGGAATATCGCTGCTTTGCGTTGGACAATGTCTGCGCAACCGACCTCAGCTCACCGGGGATGAAGACGGGATGTCAGATCAAATCTGTCAATCCCAATCCATTTTTGGCTTCGGTCGAATCGCTGGTCAAGCAAATGGCAACCTATCAAGATGCCATGGGCGTCACCAATTACCGAAACATTGGCTTTGTCACCGTCAATCCATCCAGCAAAGACTTTGAAGTCGAGTATCTGCCCGATGGAATGATGTCATCGCCCAAGCTGACGCCGTACTTGAACGTAAAGATGAAAGAAAAGATGGTTGCGGGCAAGACGTTCCAGATCGGTCCGCAGCTTCGCTATGAAAAGCTCTATCAGCTGAAAAACAGCATGGTTGCGGCAGAGCGCTTCAGCGATCCAAACCTTAGCACATATGTTCGCTTTGTCATTCAAAGCGACATTGAACAGCTTATCGATCCCGCAACAGGGACAACCAACAGAACCGAGCTAGCCAAGCTCACAGACAGATTTCACAAAGAGATTGCACCATACATCCATCTAACCAAAGCAGGAAAAGACAGCGGATACATGGAACCATGTCCGTAATCGACAATCGCTAGACAGTCTGCATTGTGCGCTCACAGGGAGCGCGCAGCAGCAAATGGGGGGGAAGATCATGAAGGTTGTGAAGAAACACAGCATGAATCGGATGTTCACGGGTGTCCCGGCGGCGGCGTGGCTCCTGGCGCTGCAAGCGGGATGTAGCGGCGGCGTTGTCCCGACGGGCGGCGCGCAGCACGATCCGCAGCCGGCGGCCCCCGAGCGACCCAAAGACCGCATGCCCATTGAGGGATCGGTGCCGATTCCGAGCGGCGGCACAGTGGTGGTGAGCAGCAACCAAAACCTGGCGGTGGTGTCGGAAGCGATCTCCTCGCAGATTGTCGTTGTCGACCTAACCAAGCAGGCGGAGACCAAGCGGATCACGCTGCGGCCCGGCGACGAGCCCGGTCAGTGCGTCGAAGGAAGCCTGCCGACCGAGTTCTTCTGTGTGCTGCGAACGGGCAGTGCCGTCGTCCGGTTTCGGACCGACCAGCTCCGCTTGACACCGATTCAGCGCAGCTATGTCTGCAACGAGCCTCGCGGCCTGGCGTTTGCCAAGTCCGACCAGCGGCTATACGTCGCGTGCGATGGGGGCGAGCTGGTCACTGTCGAGACCGCACGCCTTGAGCTACAGCCCGTCAAATCGCAGAAGCTGGACGCAGGGCTGCATGACGTACAGCTCATCGCGGGCAGTGGCGGTCCAGACGAAGAAGTCTGGGTCAGCCGTCGCCGCCAAGCCAAGGTCTACAAGCTCAATCGCCAGACGGGAGAGCAGCTTGGCAGCATCGAGCCACCAAAGAACAGCTCGCCCGATGCGCAGCCGACGACGGCCTCGCGGCTTGCGCGACTGCCCGACGGGACAGGAGCCTACCTGCTGCACGAGTACGGAGGCCTTCTGCCCTTTGTGTACTACCAAGGCTGCGTCAACTGCGACCCGACGCTGATGGAGCTAAAGAACAGGCAAGCCGCCAGCCGCGCACTGACATTTCGGACCACGTCGGGAGAGAAGCTTGTCGCACCGCTCGACCTGGCGATCCACAACAGCGGCACCGTGGCTGTGATTGCCGCAGGAAACCGCTCGATCTCTGGCTCAGATGCACGCAGGCCGCTGCTCATCGGTCCGCCGGGTTCGCTCCAGCCCTCTTCCGCGATTCCCGAGACCGCCATGCCCGTCGCCGTCGCTGCGTATCGAGATGGCTTCGTGGTGCAGACCATCGGTCAGGCTTCGCTGTGGCTTGTGCCAACCAATGGAACCCCGCAAGAGATTCAGTTCGAGCCGAAGCTGCTGCAGCCGATTCGGCAGCCGATTCGTCCGCTGGAGCTGTTCTATGCATCCAGCAGCTCGGTAAATCTGGCCTGCGCAAGCTGCCATCCCGACGGAAAAGACGATGGCCACAAGTGGCAGATTCTCTCTACCGACGCGACGCGCCGCCGCACGCTCAGCCTGCGCGGAATGCTCGCAGGACGCAGCATGTTCCGACGAACGGGAAGCGACAGCTCGCTGGAGACGATGATCCAGCATGACCTCACCAACTTGAACCCGCGCGCGACGGTTTCCTCAAGCGACGTCCAGGAACTGGCCAAATGGATGCTCACGCTGCGACCGACGTGGAGCTCGCAAAGCGGATACAGCCAGGAATCCCTCGCGCGCGGCGAGAACCTGTACAAGGCCTCGTGCGCAAGCTGCCACGGCACCGACAAGCCAGCGGACGGCAAGCACGCGCTAGCTGGCCAACCCAAGCCGCTGGTGGCCCCGTTCCTGGTGGATCTGAAGAACCACGCGCCGTACTTCACCGATGGCTGCGCCAAGACGCTGGCTCAGACGATGGACGGAACGTGCAGCAGCGCTGGAACGGAACACCAGTTCAAAGGAAGCGAAGCGGACCGCCAAGCGCTGCTCGACTATCTACAGACGCGCTAGGCACCGCGCCCCGAATCGCCACGCTTCGTCATTTGTCTGACCCCTGCCCGAGCGCCCTTCCAGCCACTGCGCTACGCTTTCTGCGATGAATCGACTCGGGATCAAGCTCCTGCTCACCCTTCCCATCGTGGCCCTGCTCGTGTGGCCCTTTTACGATCCGCGCGTCCAAGGTGGCGTCTTCCACGATCTCCAAGTGCTCGGTCCGGTCGGCTTTGCGCTGACCGCGCTCGGCTTCTTCGCGCTGGTCTACTTCTACTGCCGAGATCTGTCCCGCGTCGTCCAGCTCGTCTCTCCCGCTGCACGCGCCGCCACCCCACGCAGCATCTGGCTGATGCTGCTGCTTCCGCTCAACTTCGTCGAAGACTTCTTCATCATCGTCCATGTCTCGCAGTCGCTTCTCGCCGAGTCCCAGCACAACCCTCGCCTCGCGCAGCTTCCGAGCGTTGGGCTACACGCCGGGCTCGCTTGGTGTTCGCTCCAGATTCTGTCGCTGCTTCCGCACTGGACCGGGTCTTTGTTCGGACTCATCGCCCTGCCCTTTTGGATCCATCACTGGCGAGTCATCCGTCGAGCCCTCCACGCGCTCCAGCCCTAGCCAGCCCAGGCTGCTTTTCAACTCGGCTTGAAAAGCGACCCTCACGCGGCGCGCAGTCCCCGCTCGGTCCGTCGCACGCCCTACTTCCGGCTTCTCTGGAACGTCGCTTGCAACTTCCGCAGCCCGGAGGTTTTCCGTCCATGAACACAGTCTCTTGGACCCACCAAGCCGTCGCATCCAGGCTGCTTCCGCTCCTGCTGACTGGACTGCTTGATGGCTGCGCATCTGATCCCGTGGGAGGCGACGGCCTCCGCTACGCCCAACCCGTCGAGCAAGTCGCAGTCTGCACCGATGAAGCCCGTCGCGCCCCCGAGCAGTGCACCGGCCTTGATAGCAACTGCGATGGCTTTGTCGACAGCGACTGGATCGTCACCGACTGCACCCGCAAGCTGCTTTCCTACGTCAGCGAGGTCGCCCAAGCCCAAGCCCTGGCCCGCAAGCAAGACGGACGCGCACGCTTTGACTGCACGAGCAGCGGCACCGGACTTGGCGCCGTCACCCGCAACATCTTTTCCTTCACCGGCCCGCTTCCCGTCGCTTGCAATCGCATCATTGCCGACGACTGCGCCGACCCCGACCGCCGAAACTACTGGGTCACTGTCATCGCCAACGCCAACGACTACGCCGCCACCAGCTATCAAATCGTGTGGGGCTCCAGCGCCGCGCAGTACAGCCGACTCGGCGTCTGTGGACCCCAAGGTACCGATGGCGACGAATCATCGGTTCCCAAGCTGCTCATGCCCACCCGCGACGTGGACCAAAGCGGCCAAGTCGAAGCCTGTTACGAACACACCACCGGATCATTGTCGTTCTATCTGGACTCGCCCGACGTGCGGATTCCGATTCGTGACATCACGGCGATTCGAGATCTGCGTGTGCGCAACAAAGACATCCTGCACGCCGATGCGCCCACTCGCGCCAAGCATCGCTTTCGAGTCGACCGTCTGATCGTGGATGTGCAGCGACCGGATGACTCTTGGCAGACCGTCCAGCTCGCCACCAACCTTGAAAACGACAAAGAGCCGTTCCTTCAGTGGACGCAGGAGCTGACCTGCCCCTAGCCGCTACTTCGGCAGCGCTGCTTGATTCTGTCCCGGCACCACGGCGGGCTTGGCGGCATCAGCGACCGCCTTTTTCTTGGCCGGTTCCAAAAAGCGAATCGATCGCCATGCATTTTGCATCACGCTGTCGGCCACCTGCGACGAGCTGCCCAGCGCTTCTTCCGGCTTGAGGTGCTGCGCCCCGTACGTCTTCCAGTCCGCATCCATCGTGCTCGGCTTGGTGCGATCGACCGACGGATCGACCTGGTTTTTCCGCGACGGCGTGCGTCCCGCCTGGCCCTTTTCACCGTACGCATCACCGACCTGCGCCACGTTGTAGTTCGATCGAATCCGTCCGTACGGATCATCGGCAATGATTCCGTCGTCCGTCATCTGCTGCACCGACACGATGTGCGACGCGTTGAAGTTGTTTCCGCCCTTGTGATGGAAGCTCAGCATCGCCGAGCCCCCTTCGTCGAGCACTTCATCCATCTGACCACGCGCCTTCTTCCAGTCCATGTTCTTGCCCGGCGTGATCGAGCGATACGTCGGACGCTTTTCCGCATCCGGCTCCAGCTTTTCGAGCAGCTTCGGCGTCACCGTATCGAGGTCTGTGCGGCCTCCCGCCTTCGTCAGATAGCGCAGAAAGTCGAGCGTATCTTCAAACTGCGCATTGTCCCGATACTGACCCGCGATGTTGTCCCAGGCCTTTTCGTCCGTGTCTTTGCCTCGCACGCCCTGATACGGCTTTTCCGCCGCCGCATCCACCGCCTTCAAGTAGCCCTTGACCTGTCCCTCGAAGTAGCCCGCTGGCAGCGTCACATCGGCAGCCGTCTTCGGAAGCGTGCTCGGGTCGCCCTTGGCCTTCGCGAGCTTGGCTTTTTCTTCATCCAGATAGCGCTGTTTCAGCTCGCCATCGATGGCATCCATTGCGTTTTCCCGACCGTAGCCCATCCGCTCCAGCGCCATCGCCAGGCTCGTCATGTTGCACGACGCTTCGGGCGGAATCAGGTTGTCCGACTGCGTCCGGTACTGCGGCACCCCGAGCGTCGTGTTCCAGTCCGTTCCCGTTCCAACGTGCGCGCCTTCCGGATTGGTTCCCCCCGCAGGAGTCGTCGCATCCGGCGTCATCCGTTCCAGCTTTTCGATAAGCGGTCGCGCGTTGTCGATGAGCGGCGTCGGCACCGTCTCTGCCGCTTTGCCCGTCGCATCGTCCGGCGCAACGTCTTTGGAAAACCGCGCCAGCGCCTTGAGCTGATCTTCGATGTATTCGACCTTCTGCTGACCCTTCAGATTCCCCGCCACATACGTCGCGCCATCGAGCGTCTGTTCGTAGTTGTCGATCTTCTTTTCCCGCACCACCGGATCCATCAGCGGCATCGGGCGAAATCCCGTATCCGAGTACATCCCAAGTGGCTGCGAAAACAGCGAAGACGGAAGCTTGTCCGGCGATGGAATCGGCTGAAGTGGCAGTGGAACGTGCTGCATCGGCACAGGTGCCAGCATCTCCCACGGAATGTCCGCCGTCGGCTTTTTCACCCACTTGTCAGGCGTCACAACTGGCTTCGGCTCCGCAGCGTGAACGTCCTCAGCGCGTTTTTCCAAAGTCGGCATGAAGGTCCCCCCACCTTCCTTGCTTATCGGCGTAGGCCGCTACAGATTGCGACCCCATCGCCCCGAGAGAAATCCCCGCGCCGTCCTCGACGATCGCTTCTGCTTCGTACTAAGCTTTTTGTCATGTTCTTTGACGATCCCCGAAAGCTCCGACTTCCAACCAAAGCCGATGCCCTTCCCGGTCGGACCGAGCGGATGAAGGTCCCCGAGGTTCACTTCGTGTCCGGCAACCGCATCGTCCCACCGTTTCCAGCCGGCCTTGCGCAAGCGATGTTCGGTCTGGGCTGCTTCTGGGGCGCTGAAAAGCAGTTTTGGAAGACCAAAGGCGTCTACAGCACCGCTGTCGGATACGCCGCAGGCATCACCGAAAACCCGACCTACCACGAGGTCTGCTCGGGACTCACCGGCCACAACGAAGTGGTCTTGGTCGTCTACGATCCAGCGAGCATCCGCTACGAAGACCTGCTGCGCGTGTTTTGGGAAGCCCACAATCCAACCCAAGGCATGCGTCAGGGCCCCGATGTCGGCACCCAGTATCGATCCGGCATCTACTGCTACACGCCCGCTCAAACGAAGGCCGCCGAGCAGTCTCGCACCGCCTACCAGCAGGCCCTGCGCAGCGCTGGTCACGGCCTGATCACCACCGAGATCCTCGACGCCCCGCCGTTTTACTACGCCGAAGGCTATCACCAGCAGTACCTGGCCAAAAATCCCTCGGGCTATTGCGGCCTGGGCGGAACCGGCGTCGCGTGTCCGGTCGGCCTGCGCACCTAGCCACTCTCTACGCGAAGCGTCCCGTCACTGCTCGCTCACGGCGCAGCCGCTTGCACCTCGTCTGCCTGCGACAGCCGCCCGAGTGCCACGCGGAGCGCCTGCTCAACCGACTCCTCCGTCTCCACCGCCAGTGCCTGACCCAGTAGCTGCGTCGCCAGCGACACACACTCCCGGTGACGCAGCGCCAGCTCTGCCACCGCCCAAGCCAGATGCTGACGAACCAGCTCCGGCTCTCGCAAGAGCGCCGTCCCCAGCACCGGAAGCTGCGCGGGTGTCCCGACGTTGCCCAGCGCCACCGCCACATTGCGCAACAGCGAGGTCCGATTGATCCGTCGCAGCGCCGTCCGTTTCACAAGCTGCCGATACTGCGCCGCGCCAATGGTCAGAAGCTGCGCCAGCTCTGGCGAACACAGCGCAGGCTTGGGCAGCAGCTCCGCATCCCCTGGCTGGGCACGCACGTTGTACGGACACACCGACTGGCACAGATCACAGCCAAAGATCCAGTCCGCCAGCTTGGCACGCAGCGGCTGCGGGATCTCTCCGCTGTTTTCGATCGTCAGGTACGAAATACAGCGCCGCGCATCGAGCTGAAACGGCTCCGTGAGCGCCCCGGTCGGACAAGCATCCAGACACAGCCGACAGTCCCCACAGCGCGGCGACAGCGGCTGCGAAGTCGGCAGCTCCGTGCTAAGCAACAGCTCGCCGAGCACAGTATAGCTACCGACGCCGGGCGTGATGAGCAGCGTGTTTTTGCCAATGAAGCCCAGGCCCGCTGCCGCCGCCACCGACCGCTCCAGGAGCGGCGCGGTATCGACACAGACGCGCGACAAAAGAGGCTCACCGCTTCCCGCCAAATCGGTCGTCAGCCGATCGACCAGCGCTTGCAGCCGGGCCTTGAGCACCAAGTGATAGTCGCGCCCGCGTGCATAGCGCGCCACCTTGCCGTGACCGGGATGCAGCGCGTCATCAAACGGATGGTGATACGACAGAGCCACCGTCACGACCGACTTGGCTTCGGGTAGCAAGCTGCGGACATCCTGGCGCGCCAGGGCATCGCGGTGCAGGTACGACAGCTCTCCGGCAAAGCCCGCAGCCAGCCAAGCCAGGTACAGCGCGTGATCCGGCACGGACGAAGCCGTGGTCACAGCGACCACGGACAGCCCCACTTGGGCACAGGCAGTCCGCAGCACCTCCATCAGGGGATCGGGAGCAGTCTGCTGCGGCATAGGCGCTTAGGATACCCGGTTCGCCGCCCAACCACAGCAAAGGACATGCAGGGCAGCGTGACCCCAGTCGGAGATTTTTTGCAGATCGGGCGCGCGCAGCCTGTCCGCATCTTGTTGCCGGGCGCTTGGAGGGCTAATCACCGGGGCAAGCGAGGCGCTGAGCGTCTTTTCCCCAAGGGGTTTACATCAGACCCAAGTCCTGTGATCATCGCCGCCAACGGAAAACCCGGAGACTACAGAACCATGAGTGTTACTCAGACCCCGGCTGGTCAGCCGATCACGCTCGATAAGGCGACTGGCAAGCTTCACGTTCCCGCAAACCCGATCATTCCCTTCATCGAAGGCGATGGCACGGGCCCAGATATTTGGCGCGCTTCGGTGCGCGTGGTCGATGCCGCTGTCGAGATCTGCTACGGCGGCGAGCGCAAGATTGAGTGGAAAGAAGTGCTGGCCGGTGAGAAGGCCTTCCAGCAGACCGGCAACTGGCTGCCGGATGCCACGGTGGATGCGTTCCGCGACTACCTGGTGGGCATCAAAGGTCCGCTGACGACGCCGGTCGGTGGTGGCATTCGCTCGCTGAACGTAGCGCTGCGTCAGATGCTGGACCTGTACGTTTGTCTGCGCCCGGTGCAGTACTTCAAGGGCGTTCCTTCGCCGGTGAAGCGCCCCGAAGCGGTCAACATGGTGATCTTCCGTGAAAACACCGAGGACATCTACGCGGGCATCGACTTCGAAGCGGGCAAAGACGCCGCCATCAAGACGCTCGAGTTCCTAAAGGCGTCGTTCCCGAAGGAATTTAAGAAGATCCGCTTTGGCGCCGAAGATCTCGCTTCGGTGGGCGTCGGCATCAAGCCGGTGTCGCGTCCGGGTACGGAGCGCCTCGTCCGCAGCGCCATCGAGTACGCCATCAAGCACAAGCGCAAGTCGGTGACGCTCGTCCACAAGGGCAACATCATGAAGTTCACCGAAGGCGCGTTCCGCGACTGGGGCTACGAGCTGGCCAAGCGCGAGTTCGGCGCGGTGGAAATCGACGGTGGACCGTGGTGCAAGCTGCCAAACGGCATCATCATCAAGGACGCCATTGCCGACATCACGCTCCAGCAGGTGCTGACCCGTCCCGAAGACTTCGATGTCATCGCGACGCTGAACCTCAACGGTGACTACCTGTCGGACGCGCTGGCGGCACAGGTCGGCGGCATCGGCATCGCACCGGGCGGCAACATCAACTACGTCACCGGCCACGCCGTGTTTGAAGCGACCCACGGCACCGCGCCCAAGTACGCAAACCAAGACAAGGTGAACCCCGGTTCGGTGATCCTGTCGGCGGTGATGATGCTCGAGCACCTCGGCTGGCAGCAGGCGGCGGATCTGATCATTGCGGGCCTGGAAGCCAGCATCGGTCAGAAGGTCGTGACCTACGACTTTGCGCGCCTGATGGACGGAGCCAAGGAAGTGAAGTGCTCCGAGTTCGGCAACGTCATCATCGAGAACATGCGCTCGCTGCACAAGTCTGCCTAAGCATGCCTGACCAGCCCCTCCTTGCTGGGCGCTCTCGCCGCCCGAGTCTTCTGCTTCGTACAGCACTGCCGCTGCTGCTGCTCACCGCTTGTCCGCGCCGCTTCGATCCTCGGGCCGAAGAAATTCACGGCAGCGGGCCAGCGGCAGAGTCGGATTTTCGCAGCGCCGCGCAGCTGCTGTCGGACGGAAAGCTCGCGGAAGCCGAGACAGCGCTGTCGCAGTTTCGTCAAAAATTTGGACCGAGTGAGCCGCTGTATCCGCTCGCGACGACTCATGAAGCGCGCGCGCTGCGGCTTCTGTCCCGGCCCGCCGATGCCAAGGCGCTGTTGTCCCCGCTTGTGCCGCTGCAGCCCGCCGAGACGTGGCTGGGCAGCGAGGTCCGGCGCGAGCTGGGCCAAGTGGAATACGCGCTGCAAAACTGGGACGTAGCGCTGCGGCTTTTGGCTCCGCTGTCGGCGCAGATTGTCGATGGCGAAGAAGGCGCAGAGCTGCACGCGACGCTCGCGGATCTGTATCGGCGCGCGGGACAGCCGGAAGCGGCGCTGCGCGAGTTCGAGCGGCTCGGTCAGTCCAAGGCGGTGCGTCCGGGAGAGCTGGCCTACGCACGGCAGCAGTCGCAGACCTTGATCGAGCAGCTTCCCGGTCCGCAGAAAGAGTCGTGGCGCAAGCGGCTGGGCCTGTCCGCAGGCGAAAACCCGGTGGCAGAGCGGTCGCAAGCGCTGAGCATTGGTGTCCTTGTGCCGATGCAGGGACGGGATCGCGCGCTCGGCGATCGGGTGCTGCGGGGCGCGCTGTGGGCGGCGGATCTGCTCGGCGGAACCAGGCTGGGCGGACCGCAGGTGGAGCTGCGGCTGCGAGATAGCTCGTCCGGGTCGGTGGCCGCACTGGTGGCGGACCTGGCCCAGGAAGGCGCGCAGGTGATCGTGACGCCACCGACCAAGGCCGAAGCAAGCCTTGCCAGCGCGGAAGCGGAACAGCGCGGGCTGCTGGCCATCAGCCTGGGTCCACGCGACAGCCAAGGCGGCGGGACGATCCAGCTGCTGCGGACCAACCGAAGTCGGGCGCAGGCCCTGGCGCAGCACCTTCTGCGCAGTGGACTCAAGACGGTGGCGGTGCTGGCCCCGAGCACGCCGTACGGTCAGGCGATGACCAAGTCGTTTGTGGAAGGGCTGGCGGGATCGGACGTCAAGGTGGTGCAAGAGCTGTCGTTTGCCGAGCAAGCGACGACCTTTCTTCAAGATGTCCAGAAGCTGGCCAAGGCGCAGCCGGACGCGCTGTTTTTGCCGGTGTCAGCCAGTCAGCTGGAGCTGATCTCGTCGCAGCTTGCGTCAGCGGGCGTGGTCGGAACGTATCGCGTCAGCCGAGGCCCCGATGGCGAGCTTCAGCCGGACAAAAGCCGGATCAAGCTGCTGCTGTCTCCAGCGGAAGGCATGGGCGAGCGATTGCTCAAGTCATCGGGGCGGTATCTACAAGGCGCGGTGCTGGCACCGCTGTCGGTGGGATCGCTGCCGGTGGGCGGTGGTCAGGTGGCGCGGCTCGACTACGGCAGTGGGGAAGAGCCGACGTCGCTCGACGCGCTGGGCTACGATGCGGTGCGGCTGGCGCGATCGGCGTGTCAGCTGGCCGGGGGCGGCGCGCAGTGTACGGCGTCGGCCCTGCGCAAAGCGGTGCGGCAAGGCAGCCTGGATGGAGCCACCGGACCGCTGTCGTTTGATGAAGCGGGCCAGCGCCAAGGCGGAGCGCTGCTTGTGCGGGTCGAAGGCCAATCACTGGAGCTGGTTCGGCCATGACGACTCGCGCCGAGGACCCTGCGCTGTCGCGCCGCCAGTTTCTGGTGGTCAGCGCCGCATCGTGTGCCTTGGCGCAGCATGCCGCAGCCCAAGAAGCCACGGAATCCCAGGCGCTGACGCCAGCCGAGCCTTCGCTGCGACCGGGAGACGTGATCCTTTCCTGTCGCGTAAACGGTACGCCGCAGCGGCTGGTCATCGATCCGGGGAGCAGCCTGTTAGACGTCTTGCGACAGCAGCTGGGTCTGTTGTCGGTGCGCCACGGCTGCGCGGACGGAACGTGTGGAAGCTGTACGACGCTGGTGGCAGGCAAGCGGGTGCCGTCCTGTCTGACTCCGGCGGCGCTGTGTCACCAGCAGGACATCACCACGTTGGAAGGGCTGAGCCCGGATGGCGAGCTGACTCCGCTTCAAAAGGCGTTTGTGCGGCATGACGCGGTGGACTGCGGCTTTTGCATTCCAGGTCAGCTGGTGGCTGCGCACGCGCTGCTGCAAGAGCCCATCGGGCCGGACCCAGCCTCGCTGGCCGAGGCGCTGTGCGGACAGCAGTGCGCGTGTGACAAGCTGCCGCAGATCTTGGCGGCGATTGCTTCGGTGCGGAGCCAGCGAGGCTAAGCCATGCAGTGGGTACGTGCTCAGAGCATTGCAGAAGCGCTGTCACATGCGGGACCGCACAGTCGCTATGTCGGTGGGGGACTCAGTCTGTCGCTGCTGGCCCAGCGCGGCATCGAGCAGCCCGAGACACTGATTGACTTGTCGGCGCTGCCGCTGAGGCAGGTGGAAGGACGGCAGGGCGGGCTCCGCATTGGGGCGCAGGTGCGACTGGCCGAGCTGGCCACCCAGCCGATGGTGCAGAGCCTTGCGCCGCTGCTGCTGGAAATCGCCGGGCAGATTGCGACGCCCGCGCTGCGCAACCAAGCCACGGTGGGCGGAGAGCTGCTGGAACCGACGCGCTGTCCGCTGTTTCGCGACCCGAGTAATGCTCGCTGTAACAAGCGCTCGGCGGGATCGGGCTGCGCGGTGATCGATGGTGTGGGCGGTCCAGGGGCGCTGTTTGGGACCAGCGCGTCGTGCGTGGCCACGTCGGCTTCCGAGCTGGCGGTGGGTCTGTGCGCGATGTCGGCAGAAGTCACGCTGTATTCGCCAGAAGGCACGACCGAGCGCAGCCTGCCGCTGCTGGATCTGTATCGCGAGCCGGGTAGCGATCCGAGCAGCTCGCTGACGATACAGCGGACAGAGCTGCTGACCTCGGTGACGGTGCCGGTACTTGCGCAGCAGGTGTTTGGCTATGCACGGCTTGCGGAGTCCCCACTGGCACCGCTCGCATCGGCTGCGGTGATGCTGTCGGTGCGCGATCCGGTGGTGGTGGACGCCAAGGTCATCTTGGGCGGGCTGACCTCTCGTCCGTGGCGCGCAAAACGGTGCGAACAGCGGATCATTGGCCAGCCGCTGGCCGCAGTGCAGTCGGATCAGGTGGTGGCGGCGGCGATCGAAGGTGCGCAGCCTCGTCCGTCCAGTCGACCACTTCTGTCCCTGGCCGAGCAAGTTGTACGGCACGCGCTACGCCGCGCAGTGGAGGCCCATGTCGCTCACCGCCGCTGAAGAGACGATCATCATCACCCGTGCGCTGCGGGAAGCTGGCGACCGGATGATGGAGCAAGCGTATCGGGACCGGGACAGCGGCAAGCTGTCGCTGGATTCGTTTTTCCTGGTATCCGAGCGCTATCAACAGATTCAAGACGAGTGCAATCGCGCCGTTCGCGAAGCCGCAGCCCGACTGCCCAGCCTGCCCAAAGAAGTGGCGGCGCTCGGGGATGCGACCAAGCAGCTCGAGCAAGCGCTCAAGACGGTGACGGCGATCTCGGATACGGTCAACCTATCGGCGAAGCTGGTCTGGGCGCTGGGTTCGCTGGTATTAACCATCATCACGCCGAGCGTGGACAGCGCGACGATGACCGCAGCCGCGATCGTCGATGTGGGACGAACCATCGCCGAGCTTGCAACCCGCTAAGCCCGCGACCCGTCGCTTGACGCATCGATCCCGCGCACAGCCCGCTTCGATCACAGCACACAACCCCATGGACATGACGCAGACGCAACCAGACTCGCAGCGTATTTCTCTTCTTGAAGCCGCCTTTGCGGACCGCAGCTTGCTCAAAGACCCCGCGGTGCAGCAGGCGGTGCTGGCCACGGTGGAAGACCTGGACAAAGGACGGGTGCGGGTCGCGACCCCCGGCGAGTCGGGCTGGCAGGTTCATGCGTGGGTCAAGCAAGCGGTGCTGCTCTACTTTGTGATGCGTCCGCTGGAGCCAATGGAAGCCGGGGCGCTGTCGTTTCATGACAAGGTGCCGACCAAGCGCGACCTGGCAGCGGCGCAAGTGCGGGTGGTGCCGCCGGGTGTGGCGCGCTACGGATCTCACCTAGAGCCGGGCTGCATCCTGATGCCGGGCTACGTCAACATCGGCGCGTACGTCGGGTCAGGCACGATGATCGATACCTGGGCCACGGTTGGTTCGTGCGCGCAGGTGGGCCGAGGTGTTCACCTGTCGGGCGGTGTGGGGCTGGGAGGCGTGCTGGAGCCGCCAGCGGCAAGTCCTGTGATCATCGAAGACGGCGCGTTTATTGGTTCGCGCTGCGTGGTGGTCGAAGGCGTGGTGGTGGAGCAAGAAGCGGTGCTGGGCGCGGGCGTGGTGCTGACGGCCAGCACAAACATCGTCGATGTAACCGGACCAGAGCCGGTGATTCGCAAGGGCCGGGTGCCCGCGCGGTCGGTGGTGATTCCGGGTCACATGCCCAAGCAGTTTCCAGCGGGGATTTATCACGTTCCGTGTGCGCTCATCATCGGGCGACGCAGTGCTTCGACGGATCAGAAGACGTCGCTGAGCGATGCGCTCCGTACGTTCCAGGTGCCGGTGTAGCGATGACAAACGGCCAACAGACAAGCCACGGGCACGCAGGATCTTCGCTGGACGACGACATGCTGCTGCGCTGGCTGGCGGAAGAGACGCTGGCGCTGTGTGCGATCTCTTCGGTGACGGGCGATGAAGCGGCGATCACGGATCACCTGATGCAGCGGGTGGCAGTGCTCAATCCGTTGGCGCAGCAGCTTCGCGTCGGCAATGCCCTGGTGGTTCGCTGCGGACGGCTGGGAGCGACGAGGATTGGGCTGTTTGGACACTCGGACACGGTGCCCCCAAACACTGCGCAGCCGCACACGATCGACTGGGACGCGGGCAAGATCTACGGGCTCGGCGCGAGCGACATGAAGGCGGGGCTCGCGGTGATGCTGCGGCTGATTGCCGATGCGGACGCGCTCTCAAACGAGCTGGTCTGTGTCTTTTACGACCGCGAAGAAGGTCCGGTTCACCAAAGCGGCATGGTTCCACTGTGCGAACAGCAAGGAGCGCTGCTCAAGACGCTGGCGGCGGCGGTGTGTCTGGAACCGACGGACAATCGCGTGGAAGCGGGCTGCTCGGGGAGCCTACAAGCGCAGGTGTTTACACACGGAAAGCGCGCGCACAGTGCCAGGCCGTGGCTCGGGGACAATGCGATCTACGCGACGCTGCCGCTGCTGACCAGGCTTGCGGGCTTTTCACGGCGAGCGGTCGAAGTGCGTGGGCTGACGTTTTATGAAGTGATGTCGGCCACGCAGATCCTGACGGAAAACGCGCGCAACGTGATTCCCGACCGGGTGATGGTGAACGTGAACTATCGCTTCTGTCCCGGCAAGAGCCTGGCGACTGCCGAAGCGGATCTGCGCGAGGTCATTGGTCCGAATCACTCGATCCAGATCGTCGATGCGTCGCCTTCAGGAGCAGTCTGTACCGACGATCGAACGCTGGCGCGCTGGATTGCATCCTGTGGCGTGCAAGTAACGGCCAAGCAAGCGTGGACGGATGTGGCGCGGCTGACGGGACTGGGCATCCCGGCAGTAAACTGCGGACCGGGCGACCCAGAGCAAGCGCACAAGGTGGGCGAGTGGTGTACGCTGGCGGGCCCGCTGCGCAACTATCATCTGCTACGACGGCTTGTGTCATGAACCGACTGGTTGAAACGATTCCTCCGTCTGCGATTCGCGCGCTCAACGATCGAAAGCGGCCCGATGCGATTGACCTGGGCCTGGGCCAGCCGCTGCTGCATCCGCAGATGGATCCGCTGCGTGCGGCGCTGTCGTGGGTCGAGCAGCATGGCTGTCCGTATTCTCCCAACGCGGGGTTTGCGGAGCTGCGGACGGCGATTGCCCAGCACTATGGCTATCCGGGGCTCGAGTCGGCGGACTCGGTGTGCATCACGGTGGGATCGCAGCAGGCGCTGTATCTACCGATCAAGTCACTGCTCGATCCAAGCCAAGATGAAGCGCTGGTGATCACGCCGACGTTTCCTGCGTATCAGAAGCTGTGTCACTTGGAAGGGGTTCGGGTTCGGGAAGTGGCGCTCGATCCGCAGGCGGGCTTTGCCCCGGATGCGCAAGCGGTGCTGCGGGCCGTGACCGACAAGACGCGGCTGATTGCGCTGGCGTCGCCGTGTAATCCGACCGGACGGGTGTGGCCTGCGTCTGAGCTTCGCGCGCTGTGTGAAGGTCTGCTGGCGCTGCCAAATCCGCCGTATCTGCTGTCGGATGAAGTCTATGCAGAGCTGTACTTTGGCGAGGAGCGGCCTGCGTCTCCGGCGCAGTTTTATCCGCACACGCTGGTGGCATCGTCTCTGTCGAAGAGCTGTGCGCTGACGGGACTGCGGCTCGGCTGGCTCTTGGCGCCTAAGGCGGCGATGAAGGTGATGTGGAAAGCACATCAGTTTGTGGTGTCGTGTGTGGACACGCTGGCGCAACGCACAGCGCTGGAAATCTTCGCGCACCCAGAGATCCTGACGAAGCATCGTCCGCACTACCTCGCGCAGCGGGACGCGCTGGCTGCATCACTGCGAAAGCATGGACTGTCGTTTGTGGAGCCGGACGGTTCGTTCTACTGCTTGATTCGCCTGCCCGAGCCGTGGACGCAGCGATCGATGGACGCAGCGCTGCACATCATGGAAACGGAAAACGTGGTGACGATTCCGAGCAGCGTCTTTGGGATGGAAGGATTTCTGCGTGTGACGTTTGTGGCAGAGCCCGCGCGCATCGAAGAAGGAGTCCGCCGCATTCGTCGTGCGTTGCTCGGTGAAGCAGAGAGAGCGCGCTAGCTCACCATCAGCTGCTTGACCGTCTGCGGATACCACTGTCCGCCGCGCTTGGGAAAGTGTCCGGCTTGCGCCAGTCGCAGGCCGATCTCGCGGAGGCTAAGTCCCTGCTCTTTCAGATACAGCGCAAGTCCGCGTGGCGTGGCGCGATCGTGATAGACGGCAGAGCGAAGAAGCTCCATGACCGAGCTGGGTTTGTACTCACTGGCTTTGAGCGGACGGAGCCCGGCGCGGTTTAGCTCTTTGGCGATAAACTCGTAGGTTCTGTCGTCGCTGCGTAGCTCGTAGGCAATCTTGTACGCTTTCTGTTTGTCGTGGACGTTCGGGCTGTCGATGGATCGCGTCCGATGCACACCTTGCGTCCGCAACAGCTCGTAGATCTTGCAGTCTGTCCAGCCTTGCTTGCCGTAGCGAGGCTTCACGCCGTGCTGATTGAGCCGCACCGCGATCTCTGCCATGCCGACGCCGCTGCGATACCAGTCATTGATCTGCTGAAGCCACGGGAACGTCTGCGGATCGGGAATCAGACGACGGAGCCGACCGTCTAGCTCGGTCTTGTAGCCAAACGGAACCTTTCCATAGTGTCCACCTTGCTGCTGAATGTGCCGCACGGTGGACTTGACGCGCTCGGAGGTGTTCTGCCGCTCGATCTGTCCGATGATCGCAAGGAATGGCAAGAGCATCTTGGACACGGGCTCAAAGGTGTTGATTCCGTCGCGAATCGCCACAAAGTTGCAGCCACACGGCTCGAGCAAGTCTTCATTGATCGTCAGCAGATCTCGCAAGCTGCGGGTCAGTCGATCAAGCTTCGTCACCACGACCGCCGAGACCTTGCCGTTGGCTTCCTTGATTCTCTTGGCCATCTGCTTGAACGCGGGTCGGTCGGTGTTCTTTGCAGAGAAGCCGCCATCGACAAAGATTTCCTCGATGGTCCAGCCGCGATCCTTGGCGTAGCGACGGATCTCTTCCTGCTGCGCATCCAGCGACAGACCATGCTGTGCTTGCATGTCGGTAGAGACGCGGCAGTAACCGAAAACAATGGTCATGTTAGGAGATTACATGTAGAGCGGGCCTAGGGGGAAGTCGTTCCTTTTTTCTGATTCTTTTTTTCTGCGTGCGCATGCAATCAAACGGTGCGCTCCGATCTCTATCAAGCAGCCATCAAGCAGACTGAATGGGCACGATGGCAACGAACTGCAGAGGACGACGCTGTCGTCGCTGCGCTGGCTGGCTCACCTTACCTTGGGGAGACGGATCATGAAAACGACTCTTAAGCTTGGCTTCCTTGGCGCGTTGGTGTTCGGACTGGGAATCGGCTGCGGCGACGCGAGCAGCTCGGTGGGGGAAGACGTGATGGCGATTACCGGCGGGAGTCTGGGCGGTGAACAGCTCGCGCTTCCCGACGGAGAAGGACCGGGTGCGCGGGATCATGCAGGACCGTCACAGCGCTCGGAGCTGGATGAGCTGGTGTCTCTGCTGGGACTGAGCGCGGAACAGATTGCGCAGATTCAGCCGATTCTGGATGCGACGCGCGTGTCTGCCGAAGAGATTCGCGCACAAGTGAAGGCCGGAACCCTGAGCAAGGAAGAAGGCTGCCAGAAGATCAAGGCGCTGCGTGACGCGCAGAAGGCACAGATCATGGTGCTGCTGACTGCGGAACAGCAGGCGAAGTTTGCCAACATGCGCGCGCATCATCACGGTCCGTTTGATCTGACCAAGCTCAAGGATGCGCTCGGACTGTCCGACGAGCAGGTCAGTCAAGTGAGCGCGATTCAAGCGGCGACGCAGAGCAAGATCTCGGACATTCATGCGCAGGTGGAAGCTGGCAGTCTGTCCGCAGACGCAGCCCGCGCGCAGATTGAACAGATCAAGCAGGATACGATGGCGCAAGTGAAAGCCGTACTGACTGCGGAACAGGTGGCAGAGCTGGACAAGCTGCTGGCCCAGCGTCGCGAAGGCAAGCCCCGAGGACGTTAGGAGTCCGCGTAGGAATCGCTTGGGAGTCCCCATAGGAGTCCGGTTGGGAGTCGGTTGGGAGTCCGGTTGGGAGTCGGTTGGG